>JADMIO010955770.1_pt1 | contig 69408 bp, 56 predicted proteins | sample 8958161 | NCBI WGS metagenome assembly JADMIO01 (sample SAMN16585339, study PRJNA669376) | soil metagenome | isolation source: Crop rotation soil | place: USA: Cullars Rotation, Alabama | collected 2011 | reverse complement strand
GCCGCGACTTCAAGTCACGTGAATTCCAAGCTTCGGATCCCACTGTGCTGGAAAGTGCACGGTCCCGCAACGGCGCAGCAGCGCGTCAGCATCTACACGGCGCACACTGCCAACATCGTCGACCGGCTGATCCCTGAATTCGAGAAGGCGACCGGCATGAAAGCCGACGTCGTCAAGGCCGGGTCCGGCGACATCATCAATCGCGTCCGCGCCGAGGCGGCGAACCCGAAGGCCGATGTGATCTGGAGCATCGGCGCGGAGCTGCTCGAAGCGAATTCGGACCTGCTCGAGCCGTACCAGCCGAAGGACTTCGCGATGATCGCCGACGCGTTCCGGACGACCGGCGCGTGGTTGCCGTATACCGGCATCATGAACGTGTTCGTCGTCAACACGAAGAAGCTGAAGCCGGAGGAGTATCCGAAGACCTGGGCCGACCTCGCGCAGCCGCGCTTCAAGGGATTGATCTCGATGGCCGACGCGGAGAAGTCCGGATCCGCGTACATGCAGCTCAACACGTTCCTCGCGATTTACGGGGACAACCCCGCCGGATGGAGCAAGTTCAAGGATGTGTTCAGGAACCTGAACGTATCGTCGAGCTCCGGCGCGGTCCCGCGCTTCGTCAACGACGGCGAGGCGGTCGTCGGCATCACGCTCGAGGACAACGCGTACCTGTACGTCAAGGGCGGAGGACCGGTCGCGATCGTCTATCCGGAGGACGGCACATCGGTGATCGCCGACGGCATGGCGCTGGTGAAGAAGGCGCCGAATCCCGCGGGTGGCAAGGCGTTCATCGACTGGGCGCTGAGCGCCGCGACGCAGAACCTCGCGGTGCAGGAGCTGGGCCGGCGCCCGATCCGCAAGGACGGCAAACCCGCCGGTGCGCTGAAGGCGATCGACCAGGTGAAGCTGGTCAGGTACGACATCAAGAACGCCGCGGACAAGCGCAAGGAGTACATCGACAAGTGGCAGGAGCTGGTGCAGGGGCGGTGATCCGATCGGTGGCCGCTCGATAGTCTTCGGGTCAGCCTCGATCGATCGCCATCGCCATGCGTGATCCGAACGGTTCGCGGACGATCGAGCGCATCTGACCCGACGATGGCCCGCGTCGACCTTCGCGGCATCTCGAAGCACTACCCCGGTGTAACCGCGCTCGACGACGTCACGCTGTCGATCGAGCCCGGCGAATTCTTCACGCTGCTGGGACCGTCCGGCTGCGGCAAGACGACGCTGTTGCGAACGATCGCCGGCTTCAACCGGCACGACAGCGGCAAGATCCTGTTCGACGGCGCGCGGATCGACACGGTCCCGGCGCATCGGCGCAACATCGGAATGGTCTACCAGGATTACGCGATCTTTCCGCATCGCAGCGTCGCCGACAATGTTGCGTTCGGCCTTGCGATGCGTGGCTGCGGACGCACCGAGACGCAGCAGCGCGTGGCGCGCGCACTCGAGACCGTCCAGCTCGGCGGCCTGGCCGCGCGGATGCCGCACGAGCTGTCCGGCGGACAGCAACAGCGCGTCGCGCTCGCCCGCGCGATGGTGATCAATCCGCAGATCCTGCTGATGGACGAGCCGCTGTCGAATCTCGATGCGAAGCTGCGGATCGAGCTGCGCGACGACATTCGCGACCTGCAGCGATCGCTGCGCATCACGACGATCTACGTGACGCACGACCAGGAGGAAGCGCTGGTGATCTCGGACCGGATCTGCGTGATGCAGGGCGGCCGCGTGCACCAGGTCGCTCCGCCGCTCGCCGTGTATGGCCAGCCGGCGACGCTGTTCGTCGGCTCGTTCGTCGGCACGATGAACGTGTTTGCGCGGCTCGCGGTCGCCGCGGGCGGCGCCGTCACGATCGGGGGCTCGACGCACGTGCTGCCGATGCTCGCCGGCCGCGCCGAAGTCTCGCTCGGAATCAGGCCCGAGGACGTCGCGATGCCCGGCGCCGGCGCCGAGCCGGCCTTCGCGATCGATGCCGTCGTCGACAAGGTGACCTACGCCGGCCGCGAAGCCTTCTGCCGGTTGAACGTGGGCGACGCCGAGCCGGTGCTCGCCCATCTGTATCGCCCGGATCCCGTACACCTGCCGGCAATCGGCGACCGGCTGCGCGTCGGGCTGCCGCTGACGCGCCTGCACGCGTTCGATCCGCGCGACGGCAAGCGGATCGCGCTGCGCTGATGGACATCCGCCGCCGCCTCACCCTGCCCGGCTTCTGGACGCTGGTCGTCGCGCTCGCGCTGGCGATCGTCGGCGTGCTGCTGCTGTGGCCGCTGTCGTCGGTCTTCACCGCGAGCATTCTCGACAACGCGACGCGCGCGCCGACGCTCGCGAACTACGCGAAGGTGCTCGGCCAGCCGTTCTTCCGGCAGGCGCTGCTCAACAGCGTGCTGGTCGGCGTCGGCGGCATGCTCGGCGCACTGCTGCTCGGCGTGCCGCTCGCGGTGCTGACGACGCGCTACGTGATCGCCGGGCGCGACTTTCTCGCGACGCTCGCCGTCCTCGCGCTCGTGTCGCCGCCGTTCATCGGCGCCTACGCGTGGATCATGATGCTCGGACGCAACGGCTTCGTACGCGGCTGGCTCGATTCGGCGTTCGGTGTCGAGCTGCCGTCGATCTACGGCTTCTTCGGGATCATCCTGGTGTTCAGCCTGAAGTTCTACCCGTTCGTGTTCCTGCTCGCCTCGAGCAGCCTGCGCACGATCAATCCGGCGATCGAGGAAGCGGCCGAGGGATTGGGGGCGAGCCCGTGGCGGCGCTTCTTCGCCGTTACGCTCCCGCTGGTCTTTCCGGCGATCAGTGCCGGCGCGCTGCTGACGTTCGTGCTGTCGATCGCCGACTTCGGAACGCCGGCGATCGTCGGCGGCAGGGTGCGCACGCTCGCCACCACCGCGTACAACCTGTTCACCAGCGAGATGGGCGGCAATCCGGGCGTCGCCTCGGCGACGAGCGTCGTGCTGATCGCGCTGTCGATGATGTTCGTCGTCCTGCAGCGCTGGGCGGTCGGCCGCAGGAACGTCGCCGGCACGCTGCTGCGCAAGCCGGAGCCGGCACGGCTGCGGCCCGTCGCGGCGGCCCTCGCGCACTGCGTCTGTTACACCATCGTGCTCGCGAGCAGCCTGCCTTCGCTCGTCGTCATCGCGACGTCGTTCCGCAAGACCAGCGGTCCGGTGTTCCAGCCGGGCTACGGGCTCGACAGCTATGCGAAGGTGATCCACGAAGTGCCTCAGGTCATCGCGAACAGCTTCGTCTATTCGCTCGTGGCTGTCGCGCTGATCGTGGCCGTCGGCACGCTGGTCGGCTACGTCGTCGCGCGCGGCGCGTCGCGGCTCGCCGGCGCGCTCGACAGCCTGCTGTTCATTCCATACATCGTTCCTGGCGTCGTGCTCGGCGTCGCGTTCGTCATCACGTTCAACGTCAGGCCGATCGAGATCACCGGCACCGCGACGATCATCGTGCTGATGCTGTTCGTCCGGCGGCTGCCTTATGCGGTCCGCTCGAGCGCCGCGATCCTCAGGCAGATCCGCGGCAACATCGAGGAGGCGGCGATCTCGCTCGGCGCGTCGCCCCGCCGCGCATTCGCGCGCATCACGCTGCCGTTGATGCTGCCCGGCATCGTCGCCGGCGCGCTGATGAGCTTCATCACGGCGATCAACGAGCTGTCGAGCTCGCTGATCCTGTACGTCGGGCGGACGATGACGATGCCGGTGCGAATCTATCAGTCGGTGCTCGACGGCGAATTCGGGACGGCAGCCGCGCTGTCGACGATCCTGCTCGCCGCATCCGGCATCTGCGTCTACGCCGTGTTCCGCGTCTCGGGTCGCAACGAGAACGCATTCGTGTAAGGCATCTCGGAGGAGGGTCCATCATGCCAACGTACGCGATTTATCCGAGCCTCGTCGATCGCACCGTCTTCATTACGGGCGGGGCGACCGGTATCGGCGCATCGCTGGTCGAGCAGTTCGTCATGCAGGGCGCTCGCGTCGGGTTCGTCGACATCGACAGCGGCGCCGGCGCCCGGCTCGCCGCATCGTTCGACCTGGCGCGGCACGAGCCGGTGTTCGTCCACGCCGATCTGACCGACATCGCCGCGCTCGAGCGCTCGCTGCTCGCCGTCCGCGCACAGTTCGGCCCGATCACGGTGCTGATCAACAACGCGGCGAACGACACGCGGCACAGCATCGAGTCGGTGACGCCCGACTCCTGGGACGAGCGTATGGCGGTCAACCTGAAGCACCAGTTCTTCGCGGCGCAGAAAGTCGCACCGGACATGAAGGCGGCCGGCGGCGGCTCGATCGTCAACTTCGGCTCCGTCTCGTGGATGCTGAAGCAGGGCGGCATGCCGGTGTACACGACGGCCAAGTCGGCGGTACAGGGACTGACCCGCAGCCTCGCGCGCGACCTCGGGCCGTTCAAAATACGCGTCAACACCGTCGTCCCCGGATGGGTGATGACGGAGCGCCAGGTCAAGCTCTGGCTCGACGACGAAGGACGCGCCGCCATCGCGCGCGGGCAGTGCCTGCAGGCCGAGCTGCTGCCGGTGCATCTGGCGCGGATGGTCCTGTTCCTCGCCGCCGACGACAGCGCGATGTGCACCGCGCAGAACTTCATCGTCGACGCCGGCTGGACCTGACGCGCCGTTCGATCCATCGAGGAAGAACAATGCGAAGAATGATCTGGGTCGCCTGCGCTGTGCTGGCCTGCCTCGTGCAGCCCGCCGCCGCGCTGACGTTCGAAGCCGCGAAGGGCCGGCTCGCCTACGGCTATCAGCACGGCATCCTGGTCAACGACGACGGCACCGCGCTCGGTTGGGGCTACACCGGCCTCGCCGGTTTTCCGCCGCGCGCGGTCCCCGCCGCGTTGCCGGGGTTCTTCGGCGTTCGCCGTGCGGCGGCCGGAACGTTCGGCTCGCTGACCCTGGCGCAGGACGGCACCGTGACGACATGGAACAACGGAGCGCCGTCGAAGGTGGCGGGCGTCGAGCGCGCGGTCGATGTCGCCGTCGGCGCCGGGAATTATCTGGCGCTGCGCGACGATGGAACGGTCGTCGCATGGGGCTCGAATTCGCGGGGCCAGGTCGGCATCGGCAGCGGTGCAGCGACGATCGCTGCCGCCACCGCGGTTCCCGGATTGAGCGGCGTCGTCTCGATCTCCGCGGGCGGCGGCGGCAGCAGCCTCCTCACCGGCCATTCGCTGGCGGCGCGCGCCGACGGCACTGTCTGGGCGTGGGGCAACAACGAGTACCGCCAGCTCGGCGACGGCACGACGACGAGCCGCTCGAGTCCGATCCAGGTACCGGGACTGGCGGGCATCGTGGCGGTCAGCGCGGGCGCGGCGCATTCGCTGGCGCTGCGGCGCGACGGACGCGTGTTCATCTGGGGCGGCGGCAACATCGGCGGCTTCGTCGGCGCGACGACGGATCCGGCGCTGGCGCAGGTCGTCGAGCTGGCCGACATCGTCGCGATCGCCTCGGGTTCGGCGCACTCGCTGGCGCTCGGCGCCGACGGCAAAGTGTGGGCGTGGGGCTCGAACGGTTTCGGCGCGCTGGGCAACGGCGGCAGCGGCGGCCCGACGCCGACGGCCGTCGCAAACCTGCCGCCGGTCGTCGCGATCGCCGCCGGCTTCTGGCGGAGCGCGGCGCTGTGCGCCGACGGGTCGGTCTTCCAGTGGGGCTGGATCAACGTCGCGATCGGCCATGCCGGCGAGCTGACCAGCGCAGCGGTGCCCGCGCTGACGACGTATCTCGGCACCGGCGTGAAGACCGCGGCCGGCGGCGTGACGAATTCGATCGCGATCGCCGCCGACGGCCGCGGCTGGAACTGGAACGACAAGGACGTCGTCCCGAAGCCGCTCGCGAACCTGACCAACGGCATCGCGGCGAGCGCCGGTTACGGCCATTCGCTGTTCGTGCGCGGCGACGGAACGCTGCTCTCGTGGGGCGCTACCGGTTCCGGCGTGCTCGGCCGGACCGGAGCGTCGGCAGTCGAAACGACACCGGCGCCGGTGCCCGGGCTGACGCAGGTCGTGGCGGCGGATGCCGGTGCATACGCGCATTCGGTCGCGCTGCGTGCCGACGGCACCGTGTGGACCTGGGGGTACAACGACCACGGACAGCTCGGCGACGGCACGAAGACGCAGCACACGCCACCCGCGCAGGTGCCCGGGCTCGCCGGCATCACCGCCATCAGCGCCGGCTATGCGCACACGCTCGCGCTGAAGGCGGACGGCACCGCGTGGTCATGGGGGCGCCAACCTGAGCGGGCAGATCGGCGACGGCACGAACACGGACCGGCTCGTGCCGACGCAGGTGCCGGGGCTGAGCGGCGTCGCGAAGATCGCGGCGGGCAGCGTCCATTCGCTGGCGCTGACGTCCGACGGCACCGTCTGGGGCTGGGGCGCCAACCAGGGCGGGCAGCTCGCCGACGGCACGTTCGTCGCGAAATTCGCGCCGCTGCGCGCCGCCGGCATCGCCAATGTCGTCGACATCGCAGCGGGCGACGCGCGCTCGTACGCGTTGAAGGCCGACGGCACCGTGTGGGCGTGGGGCCGCGACATCGACACGAAGCCGCGGCAGATCGCGCCGGGATATTTCCGCAGGATCGTCGGCGGCGCTTCGGCATTCCACCTGTTCCTGGTCGACCTCGAGGGCCGGCTGTGGGCGTACGGGTCGAACGACGTGGGCCAGCTCGGACTGGGCTACGCGCCGCTCAACTCGACCAGCACGCCGCAGCGCCTCTACGACCCCCGTCCCGCCGCGCTGAACTCGGTCGCGGTGATTGAATTCGCGAATCCGACGCTCGGCGCAGGCCACTACTTCATCACCTCGGATGCGATCGAAGCCGCGGCGATCGACAACGGCGCCGCCGGCCCGGGCTGGTCGCGCACGGGCCGCGGTTTTCGTGCGTGGCGCTCCGCCGCGGCTGCGCCGCCCGAGGCGAGCGGCGTCTGCAGGTTCTACGCGGCGGGTCCGAACTCGCACTTCTATACGGCCGACCCCGGCGAATGCGCGAGCCTGAAAGCGCAGAATCCGACGAACGACGCGGCGCTCGGGTGGAAGTTCGAGAGCATCGATTTCTTCGCCGTGCGCCCCTCGAACGGTGGATGCGCGAACGGCTATCAGCCGGTCTACCGCGCGTACAACAACCGGTTCGCCGTCAACGACAGCAATCACCGGATCAGCACCAGCGCGATCGACCAGCACCGGTCGATCCGCTTTCTCGGCTATCTCGACGAGCGCGTCGCGTTCTGTTCGCCGATCGCGTCGATCGCCGGCGGGGATCTGCACGCCTATCACGTGTTTCCCGATGGCGAAGTGCGCGCCGGCGATTCGCTGCAGGTCGAATACCGGTTCGCCAACAACGGGCCGGGCAGCGGCAACGGCGCGCGCGCCGCCGCCATCGTGCCGCCGGCCGTCGCGGACTGGAAGGTCGCCTGCACCGCGACGAACGGCGCCGTGTGTCCGCCGCTGTCGCTCGACGCATTGCGCAGCGGATTCGGGATCGACGTCTTCCCGGCGGGTGGCACGCTGACCGTCGTCGCTCGCGGCACTGCACCGCAGGTGGCGGGTGCGGAAGCGATCGACCTGCGTTTCGGCAACACGATCCAGCCGCCGTCCGGCGCGCCCGACACGGTGCCGTCCAACAACCTGACCAACGTGACGAGCACGTTCGTCAAGAACGCAGGCGCGTGCAGCTACGGCGTGCCGGTCACGCGCGCTGCGTACACGTCCGGCGGCGGCGCGTCCGACATCACGATCGCCACGGACGCCGGGTGCGCGATCGCTGCGACGTCGGACAGCCCGTGGCTGACCGCGACGACTGCGAACAAGCTGCTGATCGTCCACGTTGCGCCGAACGCCGGCCCGACGACGCGCCCCGGAATCATCACGCTGCAGAATCGCCAGATCTTCGTCGACCAGGAAGGCACCGCGTCGTTGCCGGACGCGAGCTGCGTCGCAGGCCTGACGCCGTCGAGCGCGTTCCTCGCGTTCAACGCGACGCCGGGAACGATCGGGCTCGCCGCGAGCGATGGCGGATGCCGCTGGACGGCGAGCGCCGACATGAGCTGGATCACGATCACGTCGGGCGCGAGCGGGACCGGCGACGGCGCGATCACCTATCGGATCGAGCCGTTCGCCGGCACGACGGTGCGCAGCGGCAGGATCGCCGTCAACGACAAGACGTTCACCATCGTGCAGCACCCGCCCGAGGATGCGAAGCCGGTCGTCGATCCCGGCGGCGGCGACACCAGCGGTGGCAGCGACGGCGGCGGAGACGGCGGCGGCGCGAGCTCCGGCGGCGCCGCGGGTTGACGCGCCGTGGACTTCAGATTTTCGGGATTCGAATGCGGCTGACCATCAGCGAGCCGGAGAGCGCGAACATCAGCACCAGCGGATGGAACTTGAAACCGAAGATCCGGACCATCCCGAACCACAGGTTGTCGCCGACGGCGCCCTGCCACGCGGCGATCGCCAGCACGAGAACGAGCACCAGCGACGTGGGGATCGGCGTACCCTCGAAGTACTTGACCTTGTCGCCGCCCTCGGAGAGCTTCTCCGCCGTGACGTTGTAGCGCGCGAGCCGCGAGACGCCGCAAGCGACGAAGATGATCAGGATCACGCGGTCGATCAGGCCCTGCATGCCGCAGCCGTATGCGATCATCGCCGGCGCGACGCCAAATGAAATCACGTCGGCGAGCGAATCGAGCTCGCGGCCGAGCGGCGAGCTCTGCTGGCGCCAGCGCGCGACGCGACCGTCCAGCACGTCGAACACCAGCGCAAGCGGGATCAGCCCGCAGGCGAAATAGATATGCTGGACTTCCTTCGTGTGCAGATAGGTCATCACGGCGAACAGCGCACCGACGCCGCACGCAGCGTTGCCGAGCGTGAGCCAGTCGGCAAGGTGGAACTCCCGAATCATCGAAAAGGGCTTCGGCTTGTCCATCGAACGCATCCCCGTCGTGTCGTGTTTGCTTGTTTATCGTCGGCACCCAGGATTTGGGAGCGCCGCGGTCGAATTGTGCCGCACTTCGCACGACGATAGCACCCGTCGGGTCCGCTGCTGCGTGTTCGCCTACACGCCCGTCGGACTATGCCAATAGGCGAGCGCGCATCGTCGCATTAGAATGCCCGTCGACCCTACGCACCGGCAAACCGCACATGAGCAGAATCTTCCACATTGATTGCGAGCTCGACTACGACGTCGCAACGCAGACCGTGTTCGTTTTCAACATCGGCGTCCACGATCGTCCCGGGCAACGCACGCTGGCCGAGACGCGCACTGTCCAGCCGGAGCTGCCGGTCGACGAGTTCCGCGATGCGACGACGGCCAACCGTTTCTTCCGCACCGACGCGGCACCCGGCGCATTCACGATGCGCTACCTGGCCGCCGTCGAGATCGAGGAGCCCGCGGTCGACCTCGATGCGCCCGAGACTCCCGTCGCGCAAGTGCCCGGCGACGTGTTTCCGTATCTGCGTCCGAGCCGCTATTGCGAGTCCGATCAGATCTTCGCGCTCGCCTGCAGCCAATTCGGCCAGATGAAGCCCGGATACACGCGCGTGCAGGCGATCTGCCAATGGATACGCGACAACATCAAGTACCAGATCGGCACGTCGACACCGATGACGACCGCGCAGCACGTGCTCGAGAACAAGGCCGGCGTTTGCCGCGACTTCGCGCATCTGTCGATCGCCTTCTGCCGCGCATTGAACATTCCGGCGCGCTTCGTCACCGCCTACGCGCGCTACCAGGAGCCGCCGCCGGACTTCCACGCGGTGTTCCAGGCGTATCTGGGCGACCGCTGGTACCTGTTCGATCCGACCGAGCTGTCGCTGCTCGACGAGATCGTGCCGATCGGCATCGGCGTCGATGCGTCGGAGGTTCCGTTCGCGACGTTCTTCGGCTCGGCGAAATTGCGCCGGCTCAGTCCGCTGATCGAGCCGAAAGGCGATCCGGCGGCGGCCGATGCGAAGCTGGTTCCGCTGCAGTCGGCCGACTCGGGGATCGTTCTCGCTGCGTAGCAGCCGGCGTCGCTGACGCTGGCCATGGCGCCGCGGATCGCGCTGTCGTTAGAATCTGCGCTCGTCATTCGCCGCAGGAGCAGCATCGTGAGCACACGCCCGTTCCGCGTACTCGGCCTCCAGCAGATCGCGATCGGCGGCCTCGACAAGCGCCTGCTGAGCACGCTGTGGGTCGACATGCTCGGCATTCCGAAGACCGGCGACTTCCGCAGCGAGCGCGAGAACGTCGACGAGGACGTCCTGACGCTCGGCAGCGGCCCGCATCGCGTCGAGATCGACCTGATGCAGCCGCTCGATCCGGACGCCAGGCCGGCGGTGCACGCGACGCCGCTCAATCACATCGGTCTGTGGATCGACGACCTGCCGGCCGCGGTCGAGTGGCTCAGCGCGCAGGGCGTGCGGTTCGCCCCGGGCGGCATACGCCGCGGCGCTGCCGGTTTCGACATCTGCTTCCTGCACCCGAAAGGCAACGGCGAATTTCCGGTCAGCGGCGAAGGCGTGCTGATCGAGCTCGTTCAGGCGCCGCCGGAAGTGATCGCAGCGCTGGGCGCGATGGGTTCAGACGACCATTGATCGGCCGGCCACGCTGCGCACCGTTCCCGCGCGGACAGTGCCCGGCTTCATCGCTCACTCGAACTCGATGATCGGCTGATCCACCGCCAGGTTGTCGCCGCTCTGCGCCAGCAGCTTCTTCACCACGGCGTCGCTCTCGGCGCGCAGCACGTTCTCCATCTTCATCGCCTCGATCACCGCGAGCTTCTCGCCGGCCTTTATCGATTGGCCGCTGCTGACCGCCAGCTCGGCGAGCAGCCCAGGCATCGGCGACAGCAGGAACTTCGAAAGGTCCGGCGGCGGCTTGTTCGGCATCAGCGCCTGCATCTTCGCCGCGTGCTCGGTCAGCACCAGCGCATCGGCCTCGACGCCGCGATGGACGAGCCGATACCTGATGCCGACACGCTCGATGCGCACGTTGACTTCGCTGCCGTTCACGGTTCCCGTGAAAACCGGCTCGCCGATCTTCCAGCGCGAGAGAACCGTGCAGACACTGTCGTTGAAGAACACTTCCTGGGCGCCGGCCGCCGAGCGCACGCGCACCGGAATCATCTCGCCGCGCATTTGAATGATGCGCACGTCACCGATGGCGCGCTCGTGTCCGGGAACCTGGCCGGCGATGCGCGCCGAGCGCTCGGCGTATCGCCAGTGGACCGCCGAGGCGACCGCGACGAACACGCTCAAGTCGTCGATCTTCGCCGCCGAGGCCGCATAGCCCTGCGGAAACTCCTCGGCGATGAAGCCGGTGTTGAACGTGCCGGACGCGAATCGCGGATGGCGCGCGACCGCCGTCAGGAACGCAATGTTGGAGGCCGGTCCCTTGACGACGAATGAGTCGAGCGCCGCCGCCAGCCGCTCGCGCGCCTGCTCGCGATTCGCGCCGGCGGCGATCAGCTTTGCGATCATCGAATCGTAATAGATCGACACTTCGCCGCCCTCGTACACGCCGGTGTCGACGCGGACTTCGCCCGGACGCTCGCCCGGCGGCCGGAACTGGATCAGGCGGCCGTTCGACGGCAGGAAGCCGCGCGCGGGATCCTCGGCGTTGATCCGCGCCTCGATCGCCCAGCCCCGCAGCGGAATCTGCTCCTGCGTCAGCGGCAGCTTCTCGCCGGCGGCGACGCGGATCATCAGCTCGACCAGGTCGAGGCCGGTGATCATCTCGGTCACCGGATGCTCGACCTGCAGCCGCGTGTTCATCTCGAGGAAGTAGAAGCTGCGATCGGAGCCGACGACGAACTCGACGGTGCCGGCCGAGCGATAGTCGACCGCCTTCGCCAGCGCGACCGCCTGCCGGCCCATCGCATGCCGCGTCGTCTCGTCGAGGAACGGCGACGGTGCTTCCTCCAGCACCTTCTGGTGGCGGCGCTGGATCGAGCATTCGCGCTCCCACAGGTACAGGACGTTGCCGTGCGCATCGCCGAGCACCTGCACCTCGATGTGCCGCGGCTCCTCGATGAACTTCTCGATGAACACGCGATCATCGCCGAACGCCGCCCGTGCCTCGTTCTGGCAACTGACGAAGCCTTCGCGCGTCTCGGCGTCGCTGCGCGCGACGCGCAGGCCCTTGCCGCCGCCGCCCGCGCTCGCCTTGATCATCACCGGGTAGCCGATGTCGTTGGCGATCGCGACGGCGTGCGCGGCATCGCGGATCACGTCGTTGTAGCCGGGGATCGTGTTGACCTTCGCCTCGAGCGCGAGCTTCTTCGACGCGATCTTGTCGCCCATGCCGGCGATCGCCTCGATGTTCGGGCCGATGAACGCGATGCCGGCCGCCGCGAGCGCCTTCGCGAAATTCTCGTTTTCCGACAGGAAGCCGTAACCGGGGTGCACCGCCTCGGCGCCGGTCTTTTTGCACGCCTCGACGATCCGGTCGATCATCAGGTAGCTCTGCGCCGACGGCGGCGGTCCGATGCACACGGCCTCGTCGGCGCGCGCGACGTGCAGCGCCTCGCGATCGGCCTCGGAGTAGACGGCGACCGTCGCGATGCCCATGCGGCTCGCCGTACGCATCACGCGGTTGGCGATCTCGCCGCGGTTCGCAATCAGGATCTTCTTGAACATGTTTATTTATCCCTGGGATGAATTATCGACTTCATCCCGGTTCAAGCCGACCCACGCTCGAGCCGGCTGCTCACAGCGGAATGTTGGCATGCTTGCGCCACGGATTCTCGAGCTTCTTGTCCTTCAGCATCGCCAGCGACCGGCACACCCGCCGGCGCGTCTCGCGCGGCATGATCACGTCGTCGATGTAACCGCGATGGCCGGCGATGAACGGATTGGCGAACTTGCGCCGGTACTCCTCGGTGCGCTCGGCGATCTTCTGCGGGTCGCCGAGGTCCTTGCGGAAGATGATCTCGACGGCGCCCTTCGGACCCATCACGGCGATCTCGGCCGACGGCCACGCGAGGTTGACGTCGCCGCGCAGATGCTTGGAGCTCATGACGTCGTACGCCCCGCCGTACGCCTTGCGCGTGATCACGGTGACCTTCGGGACCGTCGCCTCGGCGTACGCGAACAGCAGCTTGGCGCCGTGCTTGATGATGCCGCCGAATTCCTGCGCGGTGCCGGGAAGAAACCCCGGCACGTCGACCAGCGTGATGATCGGGATGTTGAAGCAGTCGCAGAAGCGGACGAAGCGCGCGCCCTTGATCGAGCTCTTGATGTCGAGGCAGCCGGCGAGCACGAGCGGCTGGTTCGCGACGATCCCGACCGGCGCGCCCGCCATCCGTCCGAAGCCGACGACGATGTTCTTCGCGTGGTCGGGCTGGATCTCGAAGAAGTCGCCTTCGTCGACGAGCTTCAGGATCAGCTCCTTGATGTCGTACGGCTTGTTCGGGTGGTCGGGGATCAGCGTGTCGAGCGACGGGATCAGCCGGTCGGCCGCGTCCTCGGTCGGCCACACCGGGGGTTTCGCGCGGTTCGAACCCGGCAGGTAATTGACCAGCCGCCGCGTCATCATCAGCGTCTCGACGTCGTTCTCGAACGCGCAATCGGCGACGCCGGAGCGCGTCGAGTGCGTGATGGCGCCGCCGAGCTCCTCCTGCGTGACCTCCTCGTGCGTCACCGTCTTCACGACCTCCGGTCCGGTGACGAACATGTACGACGAATCCTTCACCATGAAGATGAAGTCGGTCATCGCCGGCGAATAGACGGCGCCGCCGGCGCAGGGTCCCATGATGACCGAGATCTGCGGGATCACGCCCGAGGCGAGCACGTTGCGCTCGAACACTTCGGCGTAGCCGCCGAGCGAGGCGACGCCCTCCTGGATCCGCGCGCCGCCCGAATCGTTGAGGCCGATCACCGGCGCCCCGACCTGCATCGCCTTGTCCATCACCTTGCAGATCTTCTCGGCATGCGGCTCCGACAGCGCGCCGCCGAACACCGTGAAGTCCTGGCTGAACACGAACACCAGGCGGCCGTTGATCGTCCCGTAGCCGGTAACGACGCCGTCGCCGGGAATCTTCTGCTCCGCCATTCCGAAGTCGGTGCAGCGGTGCTCGACGAACATGTCCCATTCCTCGAACGAGCCGGGATCGAGCAGCAGCTCGATGCGCTCGCGCGCCGTCAGTTTGCCGCGCCCGTGCTGCGCGTCGATCCGCTTCTGCCCGCCGCCCAGCCGGGCCTGCTCGCGCTTCAGCTCGAGCTCGCGAATGATTTCCTGCATGGTCCTCCCCTTTCCGAATTCGTGATTGGCGACCTGCTCGATGGCAGGCCGTCCATTCACACAAGCTCGACGCCCGCAGGTGCCGGGGCACGCACGAGCGACGAAGTTGCGACGACCCCGCCTTCAACAACCGCGCCGCTTACGACGACCCCGCCTTCAAAACAACCGCGCCGCTCACGACGACCCCGCCTTCAACAACCGCGCTGCTGCCGCCGCCGGCGTCAGCGAACCGTCCGCCACGGCCGCGCGCACTGCGGCCAGCTCCTGCTTCACGGCCGGGTCCTGGTAGAACCGCGCATGCAGCTCGTGCTCGACGAGCGCGCTCATCCAGTCGAGCGCCTGGCGCCTGCGCTTCGCGGCGAGCGCACCGCTCGCCGTCATCGTGTCGCGGAACCGCACGCAGGCGTCCCAGAATTCAGCGATCCCCGTTGCCGCCAGTCCGCTCAGCGTGAGCACCGGCGTCGTCCAGCCGTCCTCGTGCGGACGGAGCATCGACAGCGCGTTCTCGATCTGCGTCCGCGCGAGCTTCGCCGCCTTCGCGTCGATGTCCGCCTTGTTGACCGCGACGACGTCGACCAGCTCGACGATGCCGCGCTTGATCGCCTGCAGGTCGTCGCCGGCGTTCGGCAGCGCGAGCAGCACGAAACAATCGGTCATCCCCGCGACGGCAATCTCCGACTGTCCGACGCCGACCGTCTCGACGATCACGACGTCGAATCCCGCCGCCTCGCAGACGAGCATCGCCTCGCGCGTCATGTGAGCGACGCCGCCGAGCATCCCGCCCGACGGGCTCGGGCGAATGAATGCCTCCGGCGCGCGCGACAGGCGCTCCATCCGCGTCTTGTCGCCGAGAATGCTGCCGCCCGACAGCGTGCTCGTCGGGTCGACGGCGAGGACCGCCACGCGCTGCCCGCGACCGATCAGGAAGAGGCCGAGCGTCTCGATGAACGTCGACTTGCCGGCACCCGGCGCGCCGCTGATGCCGATGCGAAAGCTCGTTCCCGATCGGGGCAGCAACGCTTCGAGCAGCATGCCGGCGCGCGACCGGTGATCGGCGCGCGACGACTCGAGCAGCGTGATGGCCTTCGCGAGCGCGCGCCGGTCACCGGCGAGCACGCTGTCGGCGAGCCGGCGATCGGCCCGCTCCAGCGGGTCGGCCCGCTCCAGCGGATCGGAGCGACTCGCTGCGCCGGCGGCGGTCTCGCCGCAGCGACTCGCCGCGCCCGCGGCGGTTTCGCCGTCGCGGATCGCCGGGCCGGCGGCGGTCTCGCCGTGCGCGCGAGGCGGCACCTCGCCGGACGGATGCGCGCGCTCCGCCGCCCCCATCAGACGACGCCGGCTCCAGCGAGCGTCGCCCGCGCCTCGCGGATCGCCTTCAGCACCGTGCGCGCCGCATCGGCGATCACGGTGCCAGGACCGAACACCGCCGCGACGCCCGCCTGCTCGAGGAACGCATAGTCCTGCCGCGGCACGACGCCGCCGACGATGACGACGATCTCCGGCGCGCCCTGGTCGCGCAGCGCCTGGATCAATTGCGGCACGAGCGTCTTGTGACCTGCCGCGAGCGTCGAAACCCCGATCGCGTGCACGTCGTTCTCGATCGCCTGCCGCGCGCCCTCTTCCGGCGTCTGGAACAGGGGGCCGATGTCGACGTCGAAGCCGAGGTCGGCGAATGCGGTCGCGACGATCTTCGCGCCGCGATCGTGTCCGTCCTGGCCGAGCTTTGCGACCATCAGCCGCGGCCGGCGGCCCTCGTCCGCTTCGAAGGTCGCGATGTCGGCCTGCAGCGAGCGCCAGCCCTCGTCCTGCGTGAAGGTCGCGCCGTAGACGCCCGACACCGTCTGGCTCGACGCCTGGTAGCGTCCCCACACCTTCTCGAGCGCGTCGCTGACCTCCCCGACGGTCGCCCGCGCGCGGATCGCCTCGATCGACAGCGCGAGAAGATTCCCGTTGCCCGAGCGCGCCGACTCCGTCAGCCCCGCGAGCGCCGCCTCGACGCGCACGGGGTCGCGCTTCGCCCGGACGCTCTGCAGCCGGCGGATCTGCGACTCGCGCACCGCGGTGTTGTCGATCTCGCGCACGTCGACGTCGGGCTCTGCGTCGGGTCCGCTCGCCTGGTACTTGTTGACGCCGACGATCACGTCCTCGCCGCGATCGATCCGCGCCTGCTTCTCGGCGGCGCACGCCTCGATCTTCAGCTTCGCCCAGCCCGACTGGACCGCCTTCGTCATCCCGCCGACCCCTTCGACTTCCTCGATGATCGACCACGCCCTGTCGGCCATGTCCTGGGTGAGCTTCTCCATCATGTACGAGCCGGCCCACGGATCGACGACGGCCGGGATGTGCGTCTCCTCCTGGATGATCAGCTGCGTGTTGCGCGCGATCCGCGCCGAGAAGTCCGACGGCAGCGCGATCGCCTCGTCGAACGAGTTCGTGTGCAGCGACTGCGTTCCGCCGAATACCGCGGCGAGCGCCTCGACCGCGGTGCGCACGACGTTGTTGTACGGGTCCTGCTCGGTCAGCGACCAGCCCGAGGTCTGCACGTGCGTGCGCAGCATCGACGAGCGCGCGGACTTCGGCTTGAACTCCTGCATCATCCGCCACCACAGCAGGCGCGCCGCGCGCAGCTTCGCGACCTCGAGGTAGAAGTTCATGCCGACGCAGAAGAAGAACGACAGGCGCCCGGCGAACTCGTCGACGTCCAGCCCGCGCGCGATCGCCGCCCGCACGTACTCGCGGCCGTCGGCCAGCGTGAACGCGAGCTCGAGCGCCTGCGTCGCGCCGGCTTCCTGGATGTGATAGCCGGAGATCGAGATCGAGTTGAACTTCGGCATGTTGCGCGCCGTGTGCTCGATGATGTCGGCGACGATCCGCATCGACGCCTCGGGCGGATAGATGTACGTGTTGCGGACCATGAACTCCTTGAGGATGTCGTTCTGGATCGTTCCCTGGAGCTGGTTCTGTGCAACGCCCTGCTCCTCGGCCGCGACGACATAGCCGGCGAGCACCGGCAGCACCGCGCCGTTCATCGTCATCGACACCGAGACCTTGTCGAGCGGAATTGCGTCGAACAGGATCTTCATGTCCTCGACCGAGTCGATCGCGACGCCGGCCTTGCCGACGTCGCCGACGACGCGCGGATGGTCCGAGTCGTAGCCGCGATGCGTCGCGAGGTCGAACGCGACCGAGACGCCCTGCTGGCCGCCGGCGAGGTTGCGGCGGTAGAACGCGTTCGATTCCTCGGCCGTCGAGAAGCCGGCGTACTGGCGGATCGTCCACGGGCGCACCGCATACATCGTCGCCTGCGGTCCGCGGAGGAACGGCGCGAAGCCGGGCAGCGTGTTCGCGAACGGCAACGCCTTCACGTCGTCGGCCGTGTACAGCGCCTTGACGTCGATGCCCTCCGGCGTATGCCACACGAGCCTGTCCGGGTCGCCTGCAGACCTGGCGGCCGCTTTCTGCCAATCGGTGAGTGTTGCGTTCTCGGGAACGGGATGACTCATGGGCGGAGCGGCCGGCCAAAGCCGCGCGGGCGGTTGTCGTCCGGCTATTTTACGGGCTTCGCCCGCTGCGCGCAGACGCGGCCGCCGGTGTTCCGCGATCCGGAATCGGGCCGGCCGGACAATGCGCGGATGCGCACCGTCGCCGGGCGTGACGTCCGGCTACACTGGCGCAGTCGCGTCGACCGACCGTAGCCATGCGCCATCGCCTGCCCGTGCTGCCGCAGTACGTCCTGCCCAAGCGCGCCCTGACCGCGCTGATGGGAAAGCTCGCCTCGCTGCGCGGCGGCGCGCTGACGACCTCAGTGGTGCGCTGGTTCGTCGGTCACTACGGCGTGAACATGGCCGAGGCACTCGACCCCGACATCGCGCACTATCCGACGTTCAACGAATTCTTCACCCGCGCGCTGAAGCCCGGCGTGCGCCCGCTCGCGAACGCCGACCTGATCTGCCCGGTCGACGGCGCGATCAGCCAGTTCGGGGCGCTCGACGGCAACCAGATCTTCCAGGCGAAGGGCCATCACTACCTGACGACCGAGCTGGTCGGCGGCGACGAGGTGCTGGCGACGCAGTTCGACCACGGCAGCTTCGCGACGCTGTACCTGAGCCCGCGCGACTATCACCGGATCCACATGCCGTGCGACGGACGGCTGCTGCGAATGATCCACGTCCCCGGCGATCTGTTCTCGGTAAACCCGACGACCGCGCGCGGCGTGCCGGGACTGTTCGCGCGCAACGAGCGCGTCGTCTGCGTGTTCGAGACGCCGCGCGGACCGTTCGTGCTGGTGCTGGTCGGCGCGACGATCGTCGGCAGCGTCGCGACCGTCTGGCACGGCGTCGTGACACCGCCGCGGATGCGCGAGATCCGCGAATGGGCTTATGCCGGAAAGTCGATCGCGCTGGCCAGGGGCGACGAGATGGGCCGCTTTCTGCTCGGCTCGACCGTCGTGATGCTGTTTCCCGAAGGTCCCCTCGCGTTCAACCCGGAATGGGCGCCGGCACGTGCCATCCGGCTCGGCGAGATGATGGCGGCCTATGCGCCGGTGTCGACACCGTAGCGCCAGGTCCACCGCATCCGGAGGCGGGCCCGATGTCGCGCGCGGGCTGGCATGCTCGAACGCTGCGAGCCGACTGGCGGAACGTCACACCCGCTCGATGATCGTCGCCGTTCCCATTCCGAGCCCGACGCACAGCGTGATCAGCGCCGTGCCGTTCCCCGTCCGCTCGAGCTCGTCGAGCGCGGTGCCGAGCAGCATCGCGCCGCTCGCGCCGAGCGGGTGACCGAGCGCGATCGCGCCGCCGTTGACGTTGACGCGCTCGTGCGGCACGCCGAGCTTCGACATGAATTCGAGCACGACGGCGGCGAACGCCTCGTTGACTTCGAAGAGATCGATGTCGCGCGCGGACATCCCGGCGCGCTGCAACGCCTTGCGCGACGCCGGCTCCGGACCGGTCAGCATGATCGTGGGCTCCGACCCGACCGACGCCCAGCTTCGTATCCGCGCACGCGGAGTCAGCCCGCGCGCGCGGCCGGCTTCGGCGCTGCCGACGAGCGCGCCGGCGGCACCGTCGACGACGCCGCTCGAATTGCCGGCCGTGTGCACGTGGTCGATCCGCGGCGTGTCCGGATAGCGCTCCAGCGCGAGCGCGTCCCAGCCCGCCTGCTCGCCGATCCGCGCGAACGATGGCTCGAGCTGCGCCAGATCCGCCGCGGTCGTGCCGGGGCGCGGATGCTCGTCGCGCGCGAGCAGCGTCTCGCCGCGATCGCCGACGACCGGAACTATCGAGCGCGCGAACCGTCCTTCGCTCCACGCACGCGCGGCACGCTGCTGGCTCGCCAGCGCGTAATCGTCGACGTCGCGGCGCGTGAAGCCCGAGCGCGTCGCGAGCAGATCGGCGGCGATGCCCTGCGGCACGATGTGCATCCGGCGCGCGACCGCGGCGTCGAAAATCGCTCCGCCGTTCGTGCCCATCGGCACCCGCGACATCGATTCGACGCCGCCGCCGATCCCGATGTCGACCTGGCCGGCCAGCACCTGCCCGGCGATCAGGTTCACCGCATCGAGACCCGACGAGCAGAAGCGATCGATCTGCACGCCGGGGACGGCCTGACCGTACGCGCGCAGCGCCGCCAGACGCGCGATGTCGCCGCCCTGCTCGCCGACCGGCGTCACGACGCCGAGCGCGACGTCGTCGACCGGCGCTTCGTCGAGGCGATTGCGCGCCGCGAGCGCGCGCAGGACCTGCACGGCGAGCTCGACCGGCGGCACGGCATGCAGCGCGCCATTCGGACGGCCGCGGCCGCGCGGCGTGCGCGCCGCGTCGTAGATGTAGGCACCGGTCATCAGCGAGCTCCGTGGCGAAGACTACGCGCTGACCGGCAGCCGTCGGCCTACGCGCCGACCAGCAGCCGCTGGCGCAGCGTTGCGCGAAGCGGATCCGCCATCGGCGTCGGACGCCCCGTCGCCGGATCGACGAACACGACGACCGAGTCGGAGCGCGCAAGCATCAGCTCGCCGGCCATCAGCGCGATCCCGACTGTCGCCGACGAGCGCCCGAGCTGCAACACGCCGACGTGCGCATCGACGGTCTCGGGCGCCTCGCGATGTGCGCCGAATGCAACACGCAGGCGCGCCAGCAGCGCGGTGCCGATCAGCGGCAGGTCCGCGCTGCGCAGTGCAGCCTCCACGGTGCGCACGCGCATGTCCTCGATCAGGCGACACTGCGCGGCTTCGCTCAGCCGGCGATCGTCGTCGCGGTCCGAATAGCGGATCGCGATTTGGTCATGGAACGGATAGCGCGACGCGGCGCCCGGTGCGGCCGGGGTGTGCAGCGGCGGAAACGGTTGCCCACCGTGCGCCGCATCGTCGACGAGGCTCGCTTCGGTCGCCGACACCAGCGGCGCGAGCGCCTGGTACTGGCGCCGCGCCAGCGCGGCCCGCTCGCCGACGCGCCAGCCGCCCATCCTGCAGCGCTGCACCGCGACGCAGACGCCCTCCTGGAACAACCCGGCGTCGAGCGTGAATCCGCTGTCGTCGAGATTCATCAGCAGCAGGCCGCACTGCGGCGGTTTCGGGTACTGCGTCACCGCGATGAAATCCGTCTCGACGCTCTCGCAACGCAGCAGCGGCTCGTCGGGATCGCGTCCCGCCGGAGCGCCGGCGCACGGGTTCGCGAGCTGGCGCGACTGCAGCCAGCGCTCGCGCGCTTCGGCGAACAGCCCGAGCAGCGCGACGTTGTTGACGTGCCGCTCGACGTCGATGTCGCTGCGGCGAAGGAGCAGCGTCTGCAGCTCCGGATAGATTCCCGGATCGCGCCGCCAGCCGCCGTCCTCCATCGCGACCGACGTCAGCGCGCGGCCATCCGGATCGCGCCGTCGAGCCGGATGCTCTCGCCGTTGAGGTACGCGTTGGTGGCGATCGTCTCGACCAGCGCCGCGTACTCGTCCGGATCGCCGAAGCGCTTGGGGAAGGGGACCGTCGCCGCAAGCGACTCGCGGACGTTGTCCGGGAGGCTCTTCAGCAGCGGCGTCGCGAACAGTCCCGGCAGGATCGTGTTGACACGGATGCCGTCGCCCATCAGGTCGCGCGCGATCGGCAGCGTCATCCCGACGACGCCGGCCTTCGACGCACTGTACGAGGCCTGTCCGATCTGCCCGTCCTGCGCGGCGACCGACGCGGTATTCACGATGACGCCGCGCTCGCCGTCGGCGAGGGCGGGGAGCGCCAGCATGCCGGCCGCGCACTTCGCGATGCAGCGGAACGTGCCGATCAGGTTGATCTGCACGATGCGCTCGAACTTCGCGAGCGGATAGTGCCGGATCTCGCCGGTCGCCTTGTCGCGGCTCGCCGTCTTGATCGCATCGGCGGTGCCCGCGCAGTTGACGAGCACGCGCTCCTGGCCGTGCGCGGCGCGCGCCTTCGCGAGACCGGCATCGACATCGCTCTCGCTCGTCACGTCGACCTTGCAGAACACCCCGCCGATCGACGCCGCGACGGCTTCGCCGACCTCGGCATTGAAATCGAAGATCGCCACGCGCACGCCGCGCGCGGCCAGCCGCCGCGCCGTCGCTTCGCCGAGGCCCGATGCGCCGCCGGTCACGACGGCCGAAATCGAAGAGTCGAGCTTCATCGTCGTCTCAGAGTTGGTGGTTGCAGGAGTTGCCCGTAAGATTGTCGCTCGTCCCGGGACCGCGCATCAGCCCGCGCGCAAGCGACAGATTGCAGCCATTCGACCCGGCCGCCGCCGCGCGCCGGGCTCCACGAGGAGAACACGATATGCACGAAAAGGCAAGCGCACCGGCGCCGTTCACGCTGCGCGTCGACGACGCCGTCCTCGACGATCTGCGCGAGCGGCTCGCGCGCACGCGCTGGCCCGAGGAGCCGCCGGTCGAGCCGTGGTCTGCGGGCACCGACGTCGGCTACATGAAGGCGCTGGTCGACTACTGGCGCACGGGGTTCGACTGGCGCGCACAGGAGGCGGCGCTGAACGGCTTCCGGCAGTTCAAGGTCCCGCTCGCCGGCATCGACCTGCACTTCATCCACGAGGAAGGCAAGGGACCGGCGCCGTTCCCGCTGCTGCTCTCGCACGGCTGGCCGGGATCCGTGTTCGAGTTCCGCCGGCTGCTGCCGATGCTGACCGATCCCGCGCGCTTCGGCGGCGATCCGCGCGACGCGTTCACCGTCGTTGCCCCGTCGCTGCCGGGGTACACGCTGTCGTTCACCCCGGGGCAGCCCCGCTTCGGCGCCGAGGAGATCGCCGACGCGTTCGTCGAGCTGATGACCGGCGTTCTCGGCTATCCGCGGTTCGCGGCGCAGGGCGGCGACTGGGGCGCGTTCGTCACGTCGCGCATCGGCTATCGCCATCCGGAGCGGGTCGCCGGCATCCATGTGAACCTGCTCGCGGTGCCGCGCGATCCGGGCAAGCTGTCCGGTGCGACCGAGGAGGAGCGCCGCTTCAGCGACGAGCTCAGGATCTTCCTGAAGCAGGAGACGGGCTACCAGGCGATCCAGGGGACGAAGCCGTCGACGCTCGCGTTCGGCCTCACCGATTCGCCGGCCGGACTCGCCGCATGGATCGTCGAGAAGTTCCGGAGCTGGACCGATTGCGACGGTGACCCGGCCAACGCGGTTCCGCGCGACGAGATGCTGGCCGACATCACACTGTACTGGGTGACCGGCGCGATCGGCTCGTCGTTCTGGCCGTACCTCGCGCGGCTCAATCGGCCGTGGCCGATTCCGGAGGGCGAGCGCGTCGAAGTCCCGATGGGCTACGTGCAGTTCCCGCGCGAGATCCTGCGCCCGCCGCGCTCGGTCGCCGAGCGCACGTACGGCGACATCCGCCGCTGGACCGTCGCCGACCGGGGCGGGCACTTCGCCGCGATGGAGCAGCCGGAATTGCTCGCGCGCGAGATTCGTGAATTCTTCCGGCCGCTGCGCGGTGATTCGTGAATTCGTACGGCCGCTGCGGTTGAGTAACCACGCGTGGCAACGCACTCGAGCTGCGGCGGCCGGCGACTGCCCGACACCGGCACGAGTGCGCCTTAGCCGGAATCGCTCGTCGGTGCGGGCGCGGTCCGGAACGCGCGGGTATCCGGCGTCTTGCGCCCCGAGCGCGCGCGCTCGAAATTCGCGATGACCTGGGCGCCGAGCAGCAGCACGATCGCCGCGATCTCGACCGACAGCAGGATCGCGATCGCCGTCGCGAACGTGCCGTACACGACCTGGATCTGCGAGATCGTCGCGTAGTACCACAGCAGCACATGGCGCGTCATCTCCCACAGCACGCCGGCGACGAAGCCGCCGATCAGCGCGTGGCGCCAGTAGATGCGTCCCACCGGCATGACCAGGTAGATCGACGTCAGCACCAGGATCTCGCCGGCGACCCCCATCAGGTAGAGCAGCGTCGTCGACACGATCTCGAGCGAATGACTGACGCCGAGCAGCGACACCTGTCGCGTCGCAAGCAGCGCGAGCTTTCCGGCGACGATGCTGGCGAACAGCAACCCGATTCCGAGCAGGATCACGAACGCGTACGGCAGCAGTGCCGAGATCAGGAAGTGCCGGCGGCGGATCGCGACCCGGTGGACGAAGATCACCGACATCGCGTTCTCGAGCACCGTGAACGCCATCGCGCTGAAGAACAGCATGCTCGCGAACAGGAAGCCGCCGATCAGCTCCCGGTGCGCGAGCACGACGCGCAGCTGCTCGACGACGGCGACGGCCTGTCCCGGCACCAGGAAGCCGAGATATTCGCCGAGCGTCGAAAACAGCAGCTTCTGGTCGACGAAGTGCGACAGGCCGATCAGCACCAGGATCAGCAGCGGCACCAGCGACAGCAGCGTGTAGTAGGCCACGGCGCCGGCGAGCAGCAGGCCCTGGTTCGCCTTGAACGCCTTGAGGACGCCCAGCATGAACCGCGGGCACGCGCGAACGGCGTTCAGCACCGAATCGACTTTGGTGCCCCCTGGAAATGCGGGACCGGAATCGACCTTGCGGCCATACGGTTCGGCACGATGCATGCAGCCTCGAACATCGGGATCGTCGGGTTTCGCCGCAGCGCGCCGGCGACGCACTGCCGCCCCGTGAACATAGCAGAGACGATCATCCCGAACCGTGATTCAGCGCACGTTACTCGACCTTGATGTTCGCCGTCTTCACGACCTGCGCCCACTTCGCCGTTTCGCTCTTCACGTACGCCGACAGCTCTTCGGGCGTGCTGTTGATCGGCTCGACACCGGCCTCGACGAGCTTCTGGCGCACCTCCGGCGTCGCGACCGTCTTCGCGTAATCGGCGTTCAGCCGCGCGATCGCGTCCTTCGGCGTCCCGGTCGGCACGACGAGTCCCTGCCACGCCCACGCCTCGAAGTTGGCCACGCCCTGCTCGGCGAGCGTCGGCACGTCGGGCAGCGCCGCGATCCGCTTCGGGCTCGCGACGCCGAGCACGCGCAGCTTGCCGCCCTTGATCATCGGTCCGCCCGCCGCCAGATCGACGAACATCACCGGCACCTGGCCGCCGACGACGTCGGTGATCGCGGGACCCGCGCCCTTGTACGGAACGTGGACCAACTCGATGCCGGTGCGCTGCTTGAACAGCTCCATCGTCAGGTGATGCGTCGTGCCGGCGCCGACCGAGGCGTAGTTCATCTTGCCGCCGGCCTTTTTCGCTTCCTCGAGGAACTCCTTGACGTTCGTCGCCTTCGACAGCGTCGGGTTGACGACGAGCAGCATCGCAAACCGCGCCGTCAGCGTCACCGGCGCGAAGTCCTTGACCGGATCGTATTGCAGCTTCGCATATAGACTCGGATTGACGGCGAGCGTCGTGCTGTCGGCGATCAGCACCGTGTACCCGTCAGGCGGCGACGTCGCGGCGGCCTGCGCGCCGATGATCGTCGCGGCGCCGGGCTTGTTGTCGACGACGACGGGCTGGCCGAGCAGCTCACTCAGCCGCTGGCCGACGGTACGGGCAAAGAAGTCGGTGCCGCCGCCGGCCGGGTACGGGACGATCATGTGGATCGGCTTGTTCGGGTATGCCTGGGCGAATGCCGGAGCGTGCACGATAGCGGCCGCGCCGGCGATGACGATCGCGGCAAGGATTCGCCCGCATAAAGTCGAATGCATTGTTGTGGCCTCCTTTGAATGGAAAGACAGCGCTTCCCGCGCGTGCGTCGACGGCGGCGATCCGAGGTTACTGGCGAGCACACAGCATCGGACACGGGACGAGGCGGCAAGCAGCCGCAGTGTACACGCCGTATAGGGCGCAACGGGACCAACGAGTACACCGAGTGATCGCATATACTCGAAACGCGAACCGACAACCCTGGCTGATTGTGCTCAGCCCAAGGAGCCGGCTCGTTCAACTTGACGGCCCCCAGTCACTCGGCATCACGATTCCGCAAACGTTGCAGCTGCGTGCTGAACTGATTTAGTGAGCGACGAAACTCTTTGATCGGCCGACGGAGTGATCAGTGGCGAACCGGCGCAAGTTCATCGCCGCATTGGCAGGTGTCGTTGCTTCGGCACCTTTCGTCGACGCAGCCGCGCAGACAGCACGCGTCTACCGCATCGGCTGGCTCGACCTCCTGGGCCCGCGCAAACTGACCGGATTTCCGCAAGGGATGCGTGAGCTCGGCTGGGTCGAGGGTCAAAGCTTCGTTTTCGAGTATCGCTTCGCCGACAATCAGCCGGACCGCCTTCCGGCTCTTGCCGAAGAATTGGTCCAGCGGAAAGTGGACGTCATCGTGACGTCCTCTACGCTGTCAGCGATCGCGGCGAAAAAGGTGACGTCCGTCATCCCGATCGTGGCATCCGGAATGACCTTCCCGGTCGAACGGGGTCTCGCCCAGAGTCTCGCGCATCCAGGCTGGAACGTGACGGGAATGACGACCAATGTCGGCGCTGGATTCCACCCGAAGATGGTGCAGATGCTGAAGGAAGCAGCGCCCAGGATCTCCCGGCTGGCAGTCCTCTGGAGTCCCGGGGAGCGATTCGTGATGGAAGAGATCGACGCCAGCGCCTCGGCGCTCGGCGTGACAGTCATCGATGCGGGAGCCGCGGATCCGGCCGGAGTGCCGCTGGCGCTCGCCGCGGCGGTCAAAGCGGGTGCGGACGGATTGTTCTCCAACCCGAGCGGCCTGAACTTCAGCCAACGGACGGTGATCGCGGACTTCGCGCTTGCCAACAGGCTGCCCGCGGTCTCCGGCCATACTGTCTTTGTCGAGGCTGGGGGGCTCATGTCCTACTGGGCCGACTTCCAGGAAATTGCCCGACAAAGCGCCGGCTACGTCGACAAGATTCTCAAAGGCGCAAAGCCCGGCGACCTGGCGATCGGCCAACCAACCAAGCTCGAGTTATGGATCAACCTCAAGACGGCCAAAGTGCTCGGGCTCGCGATCCCGCAGTCGCTGCTTCTGAGCGCTGACAAGCTGATCCAGTAACCGACGTCAAAGCTCGACGACGAGCCGCCCGCCCTTCGCCCGCGAGCAGCAGCTCATCATCTTGTTGTGCGCCTCGCGCTCGGCCTTCGTCAGCACGACGTCGCGATGGTCGACGTGCCCGTCGAGCACGCGCACCTCGCACGACCCGCACAGGCCTTCCTCGCAGTCGCTCTGGATGTCGATGTTCGCGGCGCGCAGGGCGGCGAGGAACGTCTGGTCGGCGGCGACCGGGATCACGATGCCGGAGTCCTTCAGCTCGACCTCGAATGCGTGCTCCTTCGCCGGATCGAGGGTGCCGGCCGTCGAGACGAAGTGCTCGATGCGCAGCGAGTCGTCGGGCCAGTGCGCGCAGGCCTGCTCGAGCGCCTCCAGCATCCGCACCGGGCCGCAGGCATAGACCTTCGTGTCCGGACGCGGCGATGCGAGCAGTGCCTGCAGGTCGTTGCGCCGGCCCTCGTCGCGGGCATAGACATTCAACCGCGAGCCGTGCAGCGCGGCGAGCTCGTCGAGCAGCGCCATGCTCGCGCGGCTGCGGCCGCTGTAGTGCAGCGCGTAATCGATGCCGAGGTCCTTCGCGCGGCGCGCCATAGCGGCGATCGGCGTGATGCCGATGCCGCCCGCTACGAAGATCAGCGCGGTTGCCGACTCGTCGAGCCGGAAGTGGTTGCGCGGTCCGCGGATCTTCAGCCAGTCGCCCGCCTTGACGTTCGCGTGGATCCATGCCGAGCCGCCGCGGCCGCCCTCCGCCTCCGCCTCGCGCAGCACCGCGATCTCGAACACGCCCGCTTCGTCCGGATCGCCGCAGAGCGAATACTGGCGCGAAAGATCCGGCGTGCCGCACTCGACGTCGATGTGCGAGCCCGGTGTCCAGCGCGGCAGCGGCCGGCCGTCCGGGGCGGCCAGTCGCAGCTTCACGATATCGTCGGCGACGCGCGTCACGCTCGCCACGCGCACGCGGCGCGTGATCGCGTGCTTCGATGGCTCGCCGATCCGCACCGGCACTTCGCGGCGCAGCAACGACGGATCGCGCCGCTCGGGGTTCAGCGCCGGGTCCCACTCGACCCACAGGTGCTCCGGCCCGCGGAACGACGTGTTCGGCACGTACGTGAACTGCTGCTCCGACAGCTTCATATGCGGGATGCGCCGCGTGAACTCCTCGATGAAGATCTGCATCTCCATCCGCGCCAGGTTCTTGCCCATGCATTGGTGCGAGCCGTAGCCGAACGTCAGGTGGTCGCTCGAGTTGTCGCGGCGCACGTCGAGCAGGTCGGCATCGGCGAAGTGGCGCTCGTCGTGGTTCGCCGACGACATCACGATCAGCAGCTTCGAGCCTTGCGGGATGTCGACGCCGCCGACCTGCGCATCCTTCGTCGCGATCCGCCGCCACGCGGCGACCGAGCCGTTGAGCCGCAGGCATTCCTCGACGGCGTTCGGAATCAGGCTGGGATCTTCGCAAAGCTCGCGCCATACGTGCGGATGCTGGAGCAACAGCTTCATCGCGTTCGCCGTCGCGTTCGCCGTCGTCTCGTGCGCCGCGACGATGCCGGCCATCATCATCGAGTGCAGGTACGAGTCGGTGACGACGTCCGGGTAGTCCTTCTGCTTGCGGATGCCGTACTTCATCCAGCCGGGTCCGGACGGGTCCTTGCGCATCTTGTCGAGGATCTTGCCGGCGAGCTGCCAGAAGTTGCCGACCGCGTGCGCGACGGCGACCTGCTCCTCCGGCTTCGGCCGGCCCCAGGTGTTGACCGTGTGCGCGATCGAGTACTCGCGCAGCAGGTCCATGTCCTCCTCGGGCACGCCGAGGAAGTGCAGCGCGACCGTCAGCGGCACTTCCCACAGCATCTGGTCGACGAGGTCGGCCTTGCCGTCGTCGATGAACCGATCGACGTACTGGCGCGCGAGCTGCCGCACCATCGGCTCGTGGTGCTTCAGCGCCTCGGGCGTGAACGGGTCCATCAGCACGCGCCGGCGCGGCATGTGCGCCGGCTCGTCCTCGTTGACCAGCGTGCGGTTCAGCGCGAAGCCGTACTGCGCGAGGATCCTGTTCGCCTCGTCGCCGGTCGGGGTGATCTTTTCGAGCGCGATCGACGGGCTGAACGTGATGTTGTCGCGGAAGATCGCCTTGATGTCGTCGTAGCGGGTGACGACGAAGTAACCGAGCTTCGGGCTGAAGAAGACCGGCTCCTCCTCGCGCGACCAGCGGACGTACTCGGGCGGGTCCTGCTGGTAACCGTCCTCGAACGGATCGAAGTCGGCGGCGCCGGCGGAGATGGGGCAGCCGGCGGGCCTCGTCAGGGCGTCGTCGGAAGCAGCTGGGCGAGTCGACGACGGGATCGTGCGGGAAGCGGACATGGGAGCGGCCTGACGGGCGTGGGCGTTGCGATGGAATCTCATTCTAGCGCTCGAGCAGCGATTGGTCCGTGACGGTTGGCGATGAACCGTGACACGGCGAACGGCGAAGGATGCCGTTTCCATGCCATCATCTCTTCCATGAAAATGAAGCGGACGTCACCGGAGGAGCGATGTGCGACGCGCTGGTCGCAACTGCGGCAGTCGAGTTCGGCGCGGCGCTCGTCCGTTGCGATCGCCGGGCACTGAACATCCACGTCCGTTTCGCAGCTCGCTCGCAGCTTCTCTCCTGAAATGCTCACGGCCTTCGTTCTCGCCGGTGGAGGTAGCCTCGGCGCCATCGAGGCGGGGATGCTGCGCGCGCTGTCCGAGCATGGCGAGCATGCCGACTTCATCGTCGGCGCCTCCGCCGGCGCGATCAATGGCGCCTACTTCGCCGCCGACCCGAGCGCGACCGGCGCCGCGAAGCTCGAAGCGGTCTGGCGCGGCCTGCGCCGCGAGCACGTCTTCCCGTTCGCGATCCGCCAGCTGTTCGGCCTGCTGCGCCGGCGCAACCACCTGGTCGAAGCGGGCGGACTGCGCCGGCTGCTCGAAACGCATCTGCCGTACCAGCGGCTCGAGCAGGCCGCGATTCCGATTCACGTCGTCGCGACGGACCTGCTGACCGGCGACGAGGTGCTGCTGTCGAAGGGCCCGGCAGTCGACGCGGTGCTTGCGAGCACCGCGATTCCGGGAATCTTCCCGACGGTGACGGTCGACGGGCGCGAGCTCGTCGACGGCGGCGTCAGCAACAACACGCCGATCTCGGCCGCGATGAAGCTCGGCGCCGGGCGCATCGTCGTGCTGCCGACCGGCTTCGCCTGCGCGCTGGCGCGCCCGCCGTCGGGCGCGATCGCCCGCGCCCTGCACTCGCTGAATCTGCTGGTCGGACGCCAGCTCGCGAACGACATCGAGCGCTACGCGTCGAGCGTGCGGCTGCACGTCGTGCCGAGCCTGTGTCCGCTCGAAGTCTCGTCGTACGACTACAGCCGCTGCGCGACGCTGATCGATCGGGCGATCGAGTCGACCCGCCGGTGGATCGGCGACGGCGGACTCACGCGCCCGTCGACGTCGGCCGCCGCGCTGCGCGAGCACGCGCATCGCTGAATCCGGGTATTTCGCACATTGCAACTCTGCGCGGCAGAGTCATAATTTCTGCCCTGTCTTTCCCGACGGAAGATGGATTGCCCAGGGCCGATGATGAACCGACGGTCATTGCTCCGCGTCATCGGCTGCACATTGGCCACGGTGCCCTCCGCTGCGCGCCTGCAGCACCAGCGGGTTTTTCGAATCGGGTATCTGACTCCGACGGCGCCTCAGGACGTCGGCTACCTTGCCTTTAGGCACGCATTGACCGATCTCGGCTATTTCGTCGGTCGCAATGCGATCCTCGAGGAACGGTTTGCGGATGCACGGGTAGAACGGCTCCCCGCAATGGCTGCGGACCTCGTAGCAAGTGGAGTCGATGTCATCGTCGCTGCATCGCCCGTTGCAATCCGTGCCGCTCGCGGCGCAACGACGACGATTCCGATCGTCATGGCTTTCAGCAGCGACGATCCGGTGAAAAGCGGATTTGCGGAATCCCTCGCGCGTCCGGGCGGAAACACCACGGGGCTGACGACCGTGAACCTCGACTTGGCGCCGAAGTGGACCGAATTGCTACGGGATCTCGTCCCCGCCCTGCGAACGCTTGCCGTGCTGCGATCGCCCGGGAGGGCTGATCACACGGCCCAGATCGATGTACTGCAGCGTGCCGCCGACGCTCACGATATTCGTCTCGAGGTCGTCGAAGTGCGCAACGCCGGTGACTATGCCGCTGGATTCGCCGCGATGACCGATCGGGAAAGCCAGGCGCTGATTGTCCTCCCGGGACCGGAGTTCATGCACAATCGGTTTCGCCTGGTCGAGCTCGCCGCCCAAAACCGGCTGCCGTCTCTCTATCAGTTCGACGAATTCGTGAAGGCCGGCGGACTCGTTTCCTACGGGCCTGACCATACTGATCTTGCGGCCCGTGCCGCCGTTTACGTCGACAAGATATTGAAGGGCGCGAATCCCGCCGAGCTGCCGATCGAGCAGCCACGGAAGTTCCTGCTGGCGATCAATCGCAAGACCGCAACTGCGCTCGGCTTGAAGGTTTCGCCGGCCTTGCTGCTGCAGGCAGAGTATGTGATTCAGCAATGACGGTGAACAGGCGGTCCTGGTTGGGCATCGTTGCTTGCGCGTTGGTCACGGTGCCTGCGAGCATTGGCCCGAGTCCGTCCAAAGTCCATCGAATCGGCTATCTGCATCCGGGGGACGCCGAGGACGTTGGTGTTGGCGCATTTCGGCGAGCCATGCACGATCTGGGCTATACCGTCGGGGCCAACCTGATCATCGAGGAGCGGTTCGCCGAAGCCAGACTCGAACGGCTCCCGGCGCTGGCCGCCGATCTGGTCGCCGATCATGTCGAGATCATCGTCGCCGTCTCACCGCCTGCGATTCGTGCCGCGCGCATGGCAACCACAACGATTCCGATCGTCATGGCCTTCAGCGGCGACGATCCGGTGAAGGGCGGCATTGCGGCGTCGCTTTCTCGCCCCGGCGGCAACACCACGGGTTTGACGGCTGTGACCCGCGATCTGGCGCCGAAGTGGATCGAATTGCTCCTTGATCTCATCCCAGGGCTGCGCACCGTCGCCGTGTTGCGCGGGACCGGGCGTCCCGATCACGATGCGCAGGTGGGCGTGTTGCAGAATGCCGCCGACGCCCACGGCATTCGTCTCCACATCGCCGAGGTGCGCAACGCCGACGACTACGCAGCGGCGTTTGCCGCGATTGCCGGCACACCGAGCCAGGCGGTCATCGTGCTCTCCGGACCGGATTTCACGCTCAATCGCTATCGCCTCGTGGAGCTTGCCACGCAGCATCGGCTGCCCTCGACGTACATGTTCGCCGAATTCGCGAAGATCGGCGGCCTTGTTTCCTACGGCCCCGACATCGCCGAGCTGGCGTCGCGAGCGGCGGGATACGTCGACAGGATCTTGAAGGGAGCCAATCCCGCCGAACTGCCGATCGAACAGGCGCGAAAATTCTTCCTGGTGATCAATCGTCGGACGGCGAGTGCGCTGGGATTGAAAGTCCCTCCGGCGTTGCTGCTGCAGGCGGATCAGGTGATTCAGTAATGACCGACGGCTGTTCATCGGCGCCTTGGCCAGCCGCCTGCTCGGCCTCGAGATTCCGCAATCGCTGCTGCTGCGCGCGGATCGGGTGATTCAGTGAGGGCGTCGGGACCGGCGAAGCTATCCGCGCTGCACGAGGTGCTCGAGGATCGCCCGTAGCCTGATCGGTGTCATCGGCTTGAAGGCGACCGGATGTCCCGTCGCGCGCGCCTCCGCGATGCGTTCGGGCGAGGATTCACCGGTGACAAATGCGCACGCCACCGCTACTTTGCACTCGCGCCGCAGCCTCGCCACGACGTGGACCCCATTCTCGGCGTTGCCGAGGCTCAGGTCGCAAAGCACGACATCGGGACGCTGCACGCGTGCGCATTCGACGGCCTCGTTGCCGCCTGCGGCGGTGACGACCTCGCAGCCCCACTGGCCGAGCAGGCCTTTCACCGCATCGCGAGCCGATGCTTCGTCATCGACAACGAGCACGCGCACTCCTCGCAGGCTGTCGACCAATCCGGGTTCCGGCGCAACTGCGCGCTGCTGCGGTTCAGCCCGCGGAACGACAATGCGCACGACCGTACCTTTGCCGAGCTCGGACTCGAGCGTGACGCGGTGGTTCAGCAGCGATGCGAGTCGCCTGACGATCGCCAATCCCAGCCCGAGGCCGATGCTCGTCCCGTGATGACCAGGCGCAGCCCGGTAGAACTCCTGGAAGACGTTCGGCAAATGCTCGGGGTCGATGCCGATGCCGGTGTCGGCAATCACCAATTCGACGTCATTGCCCCGCCGGCGGCAGCCGATCAGGATTCGGCCCTGGTCGGTGTAACGCAGCGCGTTGGAGATGACGTTCTGCAGGATTCGGCCAAGGAGCAGCGGGTCGGAGCGCACCCACAATGACGTTCGCACCAGCGTCAGGGCGAGCCCCTTTTCTTCCGCGCTCGGCGTGAGCTCCGCTGCCAGGCGCGATAGAACATCGTGCAGCGCCAATGGTCGCGGATCCGCGCTGACAGCACCCACGTCGAGCCTGGAGAGATCCAGCAGCGCCTCGAGCAGCGCCATCAGCGACTCGACCGAAGTCTCGATTCTTTCCAGCAGCGCACGGCCGTCGCCTGACAGCGTCACACCGCGCAGTTGTCCGACGAACAATGCGAGCGCATGAATGGGTTGCCGGAGGTCGTGACTCGCGGCCGCGAGGAAACGCGTCTTCGACTCGTTGGCGACGGCAAGATCGCGGGTTCTGTCGGCGATTCGCGCTTCCTGCGTCGCGTAGATCTCGTGCAATCGCGCGGCCATCCGGTTGAACTGGGCGGCCAGGGCCTCGAGCTCGTCGCCGGCTTGCGCGGAAACCGCGAATTCGAATTGTCCTTCGGCAAGCTCCCTTGCGCGCTGTTCGATCTCGCGAATCGGCCGTACCATCCGTCGCGCCAGCAACAGACTCGCTGCAATCGCAGCCGCGACACCGAGCAGGATCAGAACCACCGACCTGGCGATCGACGCATACACCGGCCTGAATGCCTCTTCGAGCGGCTGCTCGGCAAACACCGTCCAGCCGAGATGGTCGATCGGGACGGCGGTCGAGACAACCGGAACGCCGGCGACGTTGCGGGCATCGCCGATGGTCCGGTTGTGGGTCGAGGCGCGGTCCAGTGCCCGACGCACATGGGAAAGACTCGAGAGATCGCTCCGGGCAAGCACCAGTCCTATATCGGGATGGGAGATGAGCTGGCCGGCCCCATCGACCACATAGGCGACCCCCGCCGGGACGAGAGCCGCTTGCGAAACCACGTCCCAGATGTACTTGAGATTCACTTCCGCGTCGAGCACAGCTCCGGCGGAAGCGCGGGCGGCAGCCATCGATACATGAGGCTCGGTCTCCTTCTGGAAATAAACCTGCCCGACGTAGGGCGACGCTTCGCGCGTACGCTTGAATCGCGGATCGCCAGACCAGTCCCGGCGGCTGTCCTGCATCGTCAGCCGCGACAAGCCCAGCCGCTCGGTGCCATCGGCGTCGATCCAGTGCAGCTCGCTGATGGATGGGTGATGGCGCATCAAGCCGACCATTTCGATTCGCAGATCCTCGACGGCCACCGCACTGGCCGTGTCGAATTTCGCAACCGCTGCGAGCAGCGCATCCTGCACGCGCCTCATGAAATTCGCGATTTCCGTTGCCGCGAAGCGAGCCTTCGCGCGCTGCAGGTCATCGAGCGCCGAAACCGATTCGCGATACGCAAAATAGCCGCCGACCCCGCCGCTGACGATGAGCAGGGCGCTCACCAGGCCGGCAAAATACGCGGCGTACTTCCAGAACAGCGTTCGACGCGTGAAGGTTGCCATCTCCGTATCCGTCTGTCCTGGCCATCGCAGCGCGGGTTCTCCAGCATGCTCCGACCCCGCATGGAAGTCGAATCGGGCGCCGATGCCGTGATACATTTTGGCGTCGTCACTCGCGCTCGAGTACCCGATCGGGCCAGCCCGGAGGCTTCGCGATGAAAGCGCTTGTAGTCGATGACCATCCCCTGATTCAGGAGGCGGTGAAAAGCGTGCTGCGGCAACTCGAGCCCGGCATCACGATCGATGCCGCGGCGGACTGCGAGAGCGGGATGGCTCGCGCGCAGTGCAGCGCCGATCCGGATCTCGTTCTTCTCGATCTCAATCTGCCGGGGGTCTCCGGGATTCCCGCGGTGAAGCTCTGGCGAACCCGGTATCCCGGCACCGCTGTCGTGGTTCTCTCCGCCACAACCGACTCGCAAACCGTGCTGGCAGCCATGGGTGCAGGTGCAGCCGGGTTCATTCCAAAGTCCTCATCGAATGAAGTGATGCTGAATGCACTGCGGCTGGTGATCGGCGGCGGTCGTTACCTCCCGCCCGAAGTGCTTTTGCAGCCAGGGCACGGCGACCGGACGACGCGGCGCGCGCGCCAGACGGCAATGGTATCGGTCGAGACGCTCGGCTTGAGCAAGCGGCAGATCGAGGTCCTTCGGCTGATCGCGAAAGGCGCGCCCAACAAGACGATCTCCCGGGAGCTGGGCCTGGCCGAACGCACGGTGAAGGCGCATGTCACGGCCGTGTTTCGCGCCCTGAAGGTGACCAGCAGAACGCAGGCCGCCCTCGAGGCGTCGAGGCTGGGGCTCGTCGAGCAGGCCCGATAGCCGATCGCACCGCGCCCCGTTGAACCGACAGCGCGGCCTATCCAGACCGCGCGGCGACGGTCAATCGCGGCAACGTGCGCCGCTGATACGGGCGATTTCCGACGATCCGGCGCCGCAGGCTGGCAAAGCGGCCGTAAGGCGTGTGACGTTGCCCTGGAACACATTGGCGCCGTTGGTCATGATCATCCACATGTCGTCGCCCTTCGGTGACGCGAAGATGTCGAACGTCGGACCATTGGGGAACACGAGCGTGCCGATGCAATCCTCGCCCAGCACGTAGGTTCCGCCGCCACCAGCCGGCGAGCGAAAGATCGTGCCGTTAACGCTGCGGGTGGCCCCTGGAGAGCTGAGCGTTCCATCCCCGTAGAACGTAAGAGGTTCGATGATCGCCTTCGGCTGCGCCTCGCCTGCCACGATCTGGTAGCCGCTCGCCGAAAACATGTACATGCCGCGCAGCGTGGCGTTCGAGCACGTGACGTCGTCGCTACCGGAAAAGGCCGCGCCGGAGATGCAGCATGCCAAGGCAGCTGTGACAAAGCGGTGAGTTGCCGAGATGTTCATGATTTGCTCCCAAGAAGTATTGATGGCTGAGTCCGGGTGTGCGGTCACCGCGATGGCTGTAGTTGACGGTGGACACGCAACGAACTCTGCGCCGCTGGGAGCAGACGCAAAATCGGACTGAAGGGCCGGTTCGCATCCGGCACGAACGACGAACGTTGTGGAACGCGTCGGACGACGCCGACGAACCCATTGATTTGTCGCAGAAAGACCAGCGATCGTCGTCTGCCCGTACCGCCCCTCGGTCCTGCCCTCAAGGGCCGGTGCCGGGTTGCTAACCCAGGCTCCGCATCTCCCGCAGCGCCACCGACAGCATCGCCGCATCGACGGCGCTCGCGTTGCGCAGTTCGGTCAGTAGCTGCGCCTGCCGCTCGAGCGCGCGCTGGTTGCGGTCCTTCCAGCCGCCGATCAGCGCCGGCGCCTTGTCGATGCCCCGCTCGCCGCTGACGACCTGGCTGGCGATCGAGCGTTGCAGTGCCGACAGGTCATCGAGCATCGCGCCGCGCGCGAGCATCCGCCAATGCTGGTCGGCCGGCAGCGCGGCGATCCGGTCGCGCAGCCACGGGACACCCAGACGGGTCGCCAGGTCGAAGTAGATCTGCGCGACCAGCTCGATCGGACGGCTCGTCGTATCCGCGACCTCGACGATGTCGAGTGTCGAGTACACCATCTCGAGCGCGACGACGCGCGCGGCGACCTCCGGGGGCACGCCCTTGGCGACGTAACCGTCGACGCTCGCCGCCATCCGCGTCCGGTCGGCGTCGTCGAGGAGCTGCGGCAGTTGCGCCTCGAGCGCCTCGGCGCGCGGCTTGAACAGCGCGATCGTCGCGGCCATTTCGTCGTTGAGACGGCGCGAGCGCAGGAACCACTTGGTGCCGCGCTCGATCAGCATGCTCGAATCGATCAGGATGGCCGACTGCACCGCGTCGTCGACCTTGTTGTCGAGCGCCTCGATCGATTGCCAGAACGTGACGAACCCGAAGATCTCGCGCGTCAGCAGATAGGCGCGGATGATCTCGTCGGGCTTCGCTCCGGTCGTCTCCATCAGCCGGTGAATCAGCGTGCTGCCGACGCGATTGATCGCGCTGTTGGTCACGTGCGTCGCGATGATCTCTCGCTGCAGCGGGTGCCGCGTCATGTACGACGCGTAGCGCTCGCTCATCAGCTTCGGAAAGTAGCGCGACAGCGCCGTGGCGACCCACGCGTCGTCCGGCAGCCGCGAGGCCACCAGCTCGTCGTAGAGCCAGATCTTGCTGTAGGCGAGCATCACGGCGCGCTCCGGCGCCGTCAGCCCCTGCCCTTTCGCGCGTCGCTCGGCGAATTCGTCGTCGGAGGGCAGGTACTCGATCGCGCGATTGAGCCGGCCGGCTTTCTCGAGGAACTGGATGAAGCGCTGCTGCGCATCGAGCAGCTGGGGAGCGATCCTTCCGGTCACCGACAGCGCCTGCGTCTGGAAATAGTTGTCGCGCAGCACGAGCTTCGCGACGTCGTCGGTCATCTCGGCGAGCAGCGCGTTGCGCTGCTTCTCGGTCAGCTCCCCGTCGGCGATCGGCAGGCCGAGCAGGATCTTGATATTGACCTCGTGGTCCGACGTGTCGACTCCGGCGGAATTGTCGATCGCATCGGTGTAGATCCGCCCGCCTTTCTGCGCGTACTCGATGCGACCGAGCTGCGTGCAGCCGAGGTTGCCGCCCTCGGTGAACACCTTGCAGCGCAGCTCGCTGCCGTTGACGCGCAGCGCGTCGTTCGCGCGGTCGCCGACCTGCTGGTGCGTCTCGCTCTTCGCCTTCACGTACGTGCCGATGCCGCCGTTGTAGATCAGGTCGACCGGTGCCTTGAGGATCGCGTTGACGAGCTCGGTCGGCGTCAGCGCGGTCGCCTTCACGTCCAGCGCCTTCGCGACCTCCGGCGTGATCGCGATCGACTTCGCGCTGCGCGGATGGATGCCGCCGCCGGCCGACAGCAGCTTCGCCTCGTAGTCGGCCCACGACGAGCGCGGCAGCTTGAACATCCGCTCCCGCTCGGCGAAGCTCGCCGCCGGATCGGGGTCCGGATCGAGGAAGATGTGGCGATGATCGAACGCCGCCACCAGCCTGATGTGCCGCGACAGCAGCATTCCGTTGCCGAACACGTCGCCGGACATGTCGCCGATCCCGGCGACGGTGAAGTCGGTCGTCTGCGTGTCGATGCCCATCTCGCGGAAATGCCGCTTCACCGACTCCCACGCCCCGCGCGCGGTGATGCCCATCGCCTTGTGATCGTAGCCGGCGGAGCCGCCGGAGGCGAACGCGTCGCCGAGCCAGAAGCCGTATTCGTTGCTGATCGCATTCGCGTAGTCGGAGAACGTCGCCGTGCCCTTGTCGGCGGCGACGACCAGGTATGGGTCGTCCGGATCGTGGCGCTTCACCTTCGGCGGTGGCACGATCCTGTCGCCGACGCGGTTGTCGGTGATGTCGAGCAGCCCGCGCAGGTAGTTCTGGTAGCAGGCGATGCCCTCCTTCATGTACGCCTCGCGATCGGACGCCGCCGGCGCGCGCTTCAGCACGAAGCCGCCCTTCGAGCCGACCGGGACGATCACCGTGTTCTTCACCATCTGCGCCTTGACCAGGCCGAGCACCTCGGTGCGGAAGTCCTCGGGCCGGTCGGACCAGCGCAGGCCGCCGCGCGCCGCCTTGCCGCCGCGCAGATGGACGCCTTCGAAGCGCGGCGAGTACACGAAGATCTCGAACATCGGCTTCGGCTCGGGCAGCCCCGGCACCTTCGACGGATCGAACTTGAACGACAGGAATTCCTTGCGCTTGCCGGCCGCATCGCGGACCCAGTAGTTCGTGCGCAGCGTCGCCATGATCAGCGCGAGGTACTGGCGCAGCACGCGGTCTTCCGACAGGTTGTCGACGTCCTCGAGTGCGGCGTCGATCGCCCGCGCATGCTCGGCGGCGCGCGCACCGGCGCCCGTGCCGCCGTCGGGATCGAAGCGTTCGTTGAACAGCGCGACGAGCATCGACGCGACATCCGCGTGCGCCGCGAGCGTCGACTCGATGAACGCCTGCGACAGCGGAAAGCCGATCTGCCGCATGTACTTCGCGTACGCGCGCAGGATCACGACTTCGGTCGCGCGCATCCGCGCCGACACGACGAGCTTGTTGAAGTCGTCGTTCTCGACCTTGCCGCGGAACACGCGCCCGAACGCATCCTCGAACACCTCGTGCAGCGCGTCGACCTCCACTTCGGTATCGCGGCTCCCCGCGAGCAGCCCGAGGTCGTGGATCCACACGGGCGGACGGTCCTCCGGCACGACCCGATACGGGCGCTCGTCCTGCACCTTGAGGCCCATATGCTCGAGCATCGGCAGGCTGTCGGACAGCGTCATCGGCGCGCCGAGGCGGAACATCTTGAAGCGCAGCGCGTTGGGCGCCGCCTCCAGCGGGCGGTAGAGCGCCATTCCGAGCGGCTCGTCCGGCGTCAGCCGGTCCATGATCTCGATGTCGGGCACTGCCGAGCGCGCCGGGAAGTCGTCGCGATAGGCGGCCGGGAACGCGCGGCCGAACTGCCGCAGCAGCGCGTTGCCGCGCGCTTCGCCCAGCGAGACGATCAGCGCCTCGCGCAGGTCGTCGTCCCACCGCCGGGCCGCCTGCGCGAGCTCGGCCTCGAGCGCGCGCACGTCGAACGCCGGCAGCTGTCCCGGCGTCGTGCGCACCGTGATGAAGATGCGCGCGAGCGACGACTCGGAGAGGTGCACGTTGAAGTCGGAGCTGGTGCCGTTGAACGCCCGCATCAGGATCGTCTGCCACTTCTGGCGCATCTCGGTCGTGTAGTTCTCGCGCGGCGCGTAGATCAAACAGGATACGAAGCGCTCGAACGGGTCGCGGCGCACGAACAGCCGGAAGCGCTGCCGGTCGCCGAGATGCAGGATGCCCATCGCCGTGCGCAAGAGATCGTCCTCGGCCGTCTGGAATAATTCATCCCTGGGATAATTTGCGAGGATGTTGACCAGCGCCTTCTCGGCATGGCCGCCCGGCGGCAGCTGCGCGCGGCCGATCACGTTCGCGGTCTTGCGGCGCAGCAGCGGAATGTCGGCGGGATTCGCGCTGTACGCGGTCGAGGTGAACAGCCCGAGGAACCGGTGCTCGCCGCAGACTTCGCCGTTCGCGTCGAAGCGCTTCACCGCAATGTAGTCGAGGAAGCCCGGGCGATGCACGGTCGAGCGCGACATCGACTTGGTGACGACGAGCAGCTCGGGCCGCCGCGCGTACGCCTTCACCTCGGCGGGCAGCGCCGCGAAGCTCGCCGCGATGTCCCTGGTCTCGTTGACGCGGAAGATGCCGAGGCTCGATCCGGCAACGACCTGCAGCGCGTCCTGCCCGTCCTTCGTCACCAGGTCGTGGCAGCGGTAGCCGAGCAGCGTGAAATGGTTGTCGGCGAGCCATTCGAGGAACGCGACGCCTTCGCTGACCTCGTCGGATGGCAGCGGCGGCGGCGATTGCGCGACGCCGGCCGCGACCTCGCGTACCTTCGCGACCATCGTCTTCCAGTCGTCGACAGCCGCGCGCACGTCGCCGAGCACGCGCTGCAGATCCTTCGCCAGCGTTTCGATCCGTTCGGGTGCGACGATCCGGTCGACCTCGACGTGGATGAACGATTCGAGCGTCCCTTGCGTGCCGTCCGCCGCGAGTCCGGCCAGCGTGCCGTCGGACGCGCGCTCGACGGCGAGGATCGGATGGATGATCAGGTGCAGCGTCAGGCCCTGCCGATTGATTTCCATGCCGACCGAATCGACGAGAAACGGCATGTCGTCGTTGACGATCTCGACGATCGTATGCGTCGACTGCCAGCCGTGCTCGACGATCGTCGGATTGAACACGCGCACGCGCGCTTTGCCGGGCTCGCGCTTGCGCGCGAAGTTCCAGTGCGACAGCGCGGCGCCGTACAGGTCGGCCGGCGCGCGCTCCATCAGGTCCTCGGGATCGACCTGGCTGTAGTAGCGGGTGATGAACGCCTGCAATGTCGAGCGCTGCTCCGGCGCGATCTTCGCGGCGACGAGCTCCGCAACTTCGTCGAGCCGCTTCACGCGCAGCTCGTGATTGGCGATGTCATTCATGTCGATCTCCTCGGTGGGTGGACGCGCTGCGTGGCGCATCCTTGTCCCGGCATGGGCTGGGTGGGGCAGACAGTCTGGTACGGTCGGCAGGCGCCGTCAATCGTGAAGATCGTCGCCGAAAATCATCCCAGGGATGAATTTCGGGAAAATCATCCCAGGGATGATTTACGATATTCGCAGACCCACACCAGGAGACAACGCCATGCATCGCAGCCTGAAGCCGCCCATCGCCGTCGTCGCGCTGCTGCTCGCTCTCGTCGCCGGCACGCACGCCCTCGCGCAGGCGTGGCCGACGAAGCCCGTCGTGATGATCGTGCCCCAGGCCCCCGGCGGCACCAACGACATCGTCGCGCGGCTGATCGCGACGGAGCTCGGCACCCGGCTCGGCCAGGCGTTCGTCGTCGACAATCGCCCCGGCGCCGGCGGCAACATCGGGACGCAGGCGGCGGCGAAAGCGGCGCCCGACGGCTACACGGTGCTGATGACGATCTCGAGCTCGCAGGCGATCAATCCGTCGCTGTACAAGAGCATCCCGTTCGATCCGATCAAGGACTTCGAGCCGATCGCGCCGGTCGCCAGCGTGCCCAACGTGCTGGTCGTCAATCCGGCGTTCCCCGCGAAATCGATGCAGGAGCTGATCGCGATGGCGAAGGCGAAGCCCGGCGAGTACCGGTTCGCCTCCGCCGGCAACGGCACGCTGAACCACCTGCTCGGCGAGATGCTGAACTCGATGGCCGGGATCAAGCTCGAGCACGTCCCGTACAAGGGCGTCGCGCCCGCGCTGAACGATGTGCTCGGCAACCAGGTGCCGATGGCGTTCGCGAGCCTGCCGTCGGTGATCGGCCAGCTGAAGGGCGGCAAGCTGCGCGCGCTCGGGGTCAGCTCGGCGAAGCGCAATCCGGCGCTGCCCGACGTGCCGCCGATCGCCGAGACGGTCCCCGGCTACAGCGGCGACCTGTGGGTCGCGCTGTTCGCGGTGAAGGGCACGCCGCCCGAGATCATGGGCAAGCTGTCGACGGCGATGGGCCAGATCCTCGCCGACCGGAAGGTGCACGAGAAGCTCGAAGCGCAAGGCGCCTTGGTGCTCTCCGGCACGCCGGCGCAGCTCGCCGCGACGCTGAAGCAGGACATCGATCGCTGGGCCGCTCTCGTCAAATCGTCGGGCGCCACCGTCGACTGACGGCGCAACGGGCGCGTCGTCCCGTGGGCGAGACGAAGCGCATCGACCCGCCGATAGCAGCGGCTCGGCCTGTCAGGGCAGCAGCGATTGAATATATGCCTCGATCGCCGTCGCCGTCGTTCGCGTCGCGCCGGCTCCTGCGCTCGCGGCGATCAGCGACGCTCCCCGCACTCCGAACATGTACCGGACGATCATCGTGCCGTCGGTCAGCGCATCGACCTGGCCGTTGCCGTCGACGTCGAGCAGCGGCTTGATGTTGTCCAGTTGCTGCGTCAGTTCGGCGGCAGTCGATCGCGCCGGCCCCAGCCCCACGGTGCCGGCCACCAGCGCATTGCCGGTGAGACCGAACAGGTAGCGGATGATCAGAAGTCCGTCGGTGAGCGCATCGTAGGCGCCGTTGCCGTCGATGTCGAGGTGCGCCGGCACCGTGTCGGGCGCGAAGGTGGCGGTAACGCTGGCCGCGATGGTGGAATCGACCGTGCACGAACCGGTGCCGGTACACGCGCCAAGCCAGCCCATGAACGTCGACCCGCCGGCCGGCGTCGCGATCAGTGACACGTGGGTCGTGTTGCCGACCGGAGCCCAGGCGACCGCGCCGGTTCCTGATCCGGAAGTGGCGATCGTGAGGAGCGTGGGCAGCGCCGGCGGCGATGCCGCGCAATTGCCCGCCACGCTGCCGGTGCCGTCGAGATGGAACGTCGCCGTGGCGGCGCAGCCGGCGGAAATCGCGATCAGCTGCGGCAGGATGCCGCCCAGCGCCACCGGGGCGATCGGATGCGGCGCCTGGAACGACGCGCCTGTGGCCGTAGCCGAGTACGGCCCGACGCCCGATCCGCCGGTGAAGCTCGTTGCGATCGATTCGGCGCTGAGCTTGTACGTGCCCGGGGGCAGCGACAGCCTGAAGTAGCCGGTACCCTGCTTCAGATAGTCCGAGACGACGCTGTAGACCTTGCCCGTCGAGACTTCCCTGGCCCAGATGTTGGCGCCGAGGATCGGCGCGCCGGCAGCGGTCGTGAACGCGCCAGTCAGCTGACCGTATGCCGCGGAGGCGCTCGGCGCCGGGTAGAGCGCAGTGACTGCGGCCACGTCGTCTTCGTGCAGCGTCTGCAGCGTCCGGTAGGCAATGGGATACATCAGCACGAAGTTGGCCGAGACCAGCCCCTGCGTCGCGTCGAGCTGCGAGTGACCCAGGCCGAAGAAGTGGCCGATCTCGTGCGCGAGCACGGTTGTCAGCGTCGCATCCGAAATGGCAAGCGCTCCGTTGAGCACCGCCCGGCCTTCGATGAACGTTCCGCTCGCCGCGCCGCTCGTGTAATACGCCGAGCCGGCGAAACCCAGGACCGAGGCCTTCGCGCCGGCGCCGTAGATGGCGTCGATGATCGATCCGTCGGTATCGAAAATGACCGGGTTGAGGCCGTCGCCGGAATTCTGCGCAATGCCCGCGTAGTTGAGTGCCGTGTAGTCGCTCGGCAGCGGCGCGCCGATCGACAGCCGCATCGTCGAAGTGCTCACGCCGTTCCACATCGCCGTCGCATTCCGGACGATCGTGGCGGCCTGCGCGTTGGTGCGGGCTCCGAGCGGACCCTGATCGAGGTTGAGCGTGATATTGGCGCCGCCGTTCGGATAGACGACCGGCTGCTGGTTCACCACGTTCAGCGGTCCGCCCGCCAGCGACGGCAGCGCGACGCCGCCGGCGACCACGCAGGTTACGGCCGCGCGCACGAGGGCGCTGCGCACGCCACGTAGGCAATAGCGGTTGCTCATTGCGCCCCCGCCTTGGCCTTGAGCAATGTCATGAAATCGGAGAGCTCCATGCGTCCGCGCGCCGGCGACGCCACCTTCAGCCGCGCGGCGACATTGCCGGTCGCTGCGGCGTGATCGGCAGCGGAGAGGAGAACCGCGAAATCGGTGCCGTTGCCGGCTTCCTTCTTTCCGGTCGCGGCGATGCCGACCGCGAAGGCGCCTTGTTCGAGCCCGACCGGCGAGGCGAGGCCCAGACGCGAAGCCGCAGGCACGAACACCACATACTCGCTGCCTGCGTTGAACTGGGGCACGTGGTAATCGAAAGCGACGCCGTTGAGCGTCCCGCCCGCCTGGCGCACCGTGAATGTTCGTGCGCGGTCGCCCTTTACGCGGTCCAGAACCGTGAACGTGGTGACCGTCACGGCGCCGACTGCCGCGTCCGGCCGGACTTCGTTGCCTATGCACCGGACGTGGGCGATGTGCCGGGCACCGTCGACGATCTGGTCGAGGTCGAGCGGCAGCACGCTGGTGGCGGCCGCGTCGAGCGCCGTGCATGACAACGCGATCGCCGCGGCTGCCGCGAAGGCTGGTAAAGCAGGGATCCCCATCTCTGACACTCGGTAAGCACCCGCAATTGGATGCCGCGCACTTTAGCCAGAGGGGTCGAAGCGCGAATCCGGACTTATACCTACGGCCGCGCCGGCGCCTCGCAGTTCCCGGAGCCGAGTTGCTGGTTCAAGCCGCGCGCACGTCGTGCCTCACCAGGTCCGGCGTGATGTCGGACACGCGCGGCACGCCGCACAACTGCATCGTGCGGACCAGTTCCTCGCGCAGGATCTCGATCGCACGATAGGCGCCGGCTTCGCCCGCTGCGCACGCGCCGTACAGCGTCGCGCGTCCGATCAGCACGCCTGTCGCGCCGAGCGCGAGCGCCTTGACGACATCGCGGCCGCGACGGACGCCACCGTCGACGAGCACGGGCACGCGATCGCCGATCGCGGCGACGACACCGGGCAGCGCATCGAGCGTCGCAATGCCGTCGTCGAGCTGGCGGCCGCCGTGGTTCGAGACGACCACCGCATCGACGCCGAGCGCCGCGGCACGCTCGGCATCGTCCGGACGCACGATGCCCTTGACGATCAGCTTCTTCTTCCAGACGTCGCGGATTTCGCGCAGCCGGTCCCAGTCGAACGACGGATCGTAGTTCCGACCGACCGACGAGGCTTGTGACGCGGCGCTCGTGGCCGCGGGCGTGAAGCCTTCGAGGTTTTCGAGGGACGGGACACCCTTGAGCAGCATGTCGAACGCCCACCGCGGCCGCGTCGCGAAGTCGAGCACGTTCTTCGGTGTGAACTTGAACGGTATCGAGAAGTCGTTGCGGAAGTCACGCTCGCGCTTGCCGCCGACCGCCAGATCGACGGTGATCATCAGCGCTTCGTAGCCGGCAACCCGGGCGCGCTCGATCAACCCCAGCGTGAAGTCGCGCCGGCTCAGGATGTAGCACTGGAACCACAGACAGCCGCCCGCTTCGCTCGCGATGCGCTCGATCGAAGCGGTGGCCGAGGTGGACAGCGCATACGGAATCCCGAACGCTGCCGCGGCGCGGGCGATCGCGACGTCGCCGCCGCGCCAGCCGAAGCCGACCGCGCCGGTCGGTGCAATCGCGATCGGCAGGCTCGACGAAGCGCCAAGCAGCGTCGTGCGCGTGTCGACCTTCGACACGTCGACCAGCACTTTCGGCATCAGCCGCACGCGTTGGTACGCCGCCCGATTGTCGCGCAGCGTCGCTTCGTCCTCGGAGCCGCCGTCGAAGAAATCGAACACCGCGCGCGGCAGGCGCCGCCGTGCGAGGCCGCGAAGGTCTTCGATCGAGAACGCGCGCGCCGTGCGCCGCGACCGCGGCGGCACCGCCGACTTCGCGGCTTCGGTCGCGACTGCGGTCGCAACTTCGTTCGAGCCCGCCGCGGTCGCGAGTTCGCCCCGGCCTTCTGTCGCTGGCTCCGGTCGCGGGGCGGCGCTCACGATGCCCTACTGCTCGGCCTTGACGTTCGCTGCCTTGATCACCTTCGCCCAGCGCTCGGCATCCTTCACCAGGAAATTTCTGAATTCTTCCGGCGTGCTGCCGCCTTCGGTGATCGCGCCGAGCTCCTTGAACTTCTGCTTCGTTTCCGGCTTCGCCAGCGATGCCTTGATCGCCTGGTTCAGCCTGGCAACGACCGGTGCGGGCGTGTTGGCCGGCGCGACGATACCGAGTCCCTGCGTGTACTGCTCGAACCCGGGAAAGCCGCTCTCGGCCATCGTCGGCACGCCGGGATAGTCAGGATGCGGTTGAGGGGTGCTGACCGCGAGCACGCGCAGCTTCTTCTCGTTGACCCAGTTCGCGATGCCGACCATCGGATAGAACATGAAGCTGACGCGTCCGGTCATCACTTCGGTGAGCGCCGGAGCGTTGCCCTTGAACGGCACGTGGATCATCTTCGTGCCCGACTGCGTCTCGACGAGCGCCGCGGCCAGGTGCGCCGAGCCGCCGTTGCCGGCGGATGCATACGAGATGCTCTCCGGCTTTGCCTTCGCCGCGTTGATCACGTCTTGGACACTCTTGTATGGCGAATCGTAAGCCGTCACCATGACGAGCGGCAGCAATGCCACGAGGCTGACCGGGGTGAAATCGGCGAGCGGATCATACGGCTTCTGGTCGGCCAGCAGGATCGCGTTCACGTTGTGCGACAGCGTCGTCATGTAGATGTTGTAGCCGTCCGGCGGCAAGCGCTTGACCTCCTGCGTTGCGATCAGCGAATTGGCGCCGGCCTTGTTCTCGACGACGACCGACTGGCCGAGGGTCTGGCTCATGTCCTGCGCAACGATGCGCCCGATCACGTCGGTCGGCCCGCCGGCGGTGAATCCGATCAGCAGCCGGATCGGCTTGGCCGGATAGTTCTGCGCGAGGGCCAGCGCACCCGGGAGCGTGAGCGCAGCGACGAGCAGCGCCCTGCACAGCGCGTTCATGCGATCTTCCCTTCCTCGAGGAAGCGCGTCGCCATCACCTGGCAGCGCTTGATGTAGCGCGGCTCGTCGGCTCGATAGTCGGCCACCGCATTGTGGATCGTGCGCATGTTGTCCCACATCAGCACGTCGCCTTCCTGCCAGCGGTTCGCGTATCGATACTCGGGCCTGGTCTGGCGGTCGAACAGGAATTCGAGGATCTCGTCGCTTTCCTTCTGCGGCAGCTCGTTGATCCGCATCGCGTAGCCCGGGTTCGCATACAGGCACGTGCGGCCCGAGACCGGGTGCTTCAGGAAGATCGGATGCGATGTCGGCGGTTTCGCCGCGCGCTGCGCATCGGTCAGCGGCGGCCGCGCGCTGCCTTTCTCCCGTCGCATCATTTCCCAGAACTTCTCGAAGTCGTGCAGCACCGTCTTGCCCGCGAGCTTCTGCTTCAGATCGGCGGGCAGACCGTCGTACGCCGCGGCCTGGTCGCAGAACTCGGTGTTGCCGAGCGGCTCGCCGTTGCGCCGCGGAATCCTGATCCCGTAGAGGATGTTGCAGAACGCGAAGACCTTGCTGTACGACATGTCGGTGTGCCAGCTCTGGCCGGCATCGGCGAAGCCGATCGGCTTGCCGTTCTCGACGATGTTCGACAGGATCATCACCTCGGGCATCCCCGGTTCCTGGAACGCATTGGCGACGTTGATCTCGAGATCGCCCCAGCGCGCGGCGAAGTCGCGCAGGTTCTTGGCGGAGAGGTCCTGCTTCGGATAGCGCAGCACGCCGTACTTCGCGAGGCACTGGTACGCGAAATCGAATTCCTCGTCGCTGAGGTCCTTCGACAGGTCGAGGCCTTCGATGGCCGCGCCCAGCGTGTTTCCGATCGGTGTGGCTTTCATGCGTTAGCTCCTACCATGCTGCGTCCAGCAGCGATTGGATCTCGTCCGGATCGGCGACCCGCCGAGGGTTGAAATACAGACCGCGCTCGCCCATGACTTTCCGGGCGATCGCACTCAGCGTCTCCCGCTGCACGCCGATGTCGCGCAAACGGGTGGGGACCTGCAGCTCCGACTGCAGCGCCTCGACGCGCTCGACCGGCAGCGATGGCGGCGCCACGGCGTAGTTGAAGCGCATCGCATGCGGAAGAATAACGCTGTTCGCATCGCCGTGAGAAGCACCGGTCACGGCGCCGATCGCATGGCAGATCGCGTGATGCAGGCAGGTGCGCGAGTTCACCAGCACCAGGCCCGACAGGTGCGCGGCTTCCAGCAGGCGCGCTCGCTGTCCGACCGATCGCGGCTCGCGCCTGACCCCGGGCAGCGCCGCGAGAAAGAGGTCGATCGCGTGCCGGCAGTACGCGTCGGTGATGGGCGTGCGCACCTTCGCATAGAGGCCCTCGATGCAGTGCGCGAGCCCGTTCATCCCGGTGGCGAGCATGATCCCTGCCGGCACGGCGGTGTTGGCGTCCGGATCGAGGATGATCAGGCGCGCTGCGAGCTTCGCGTCGGAGAAGAGCAGCTTGCGACCGTCGGCGGTGCGCACCCCCGCACTCGGTGTCGCTTCGGCGCCGGACGCGGTGCACGCAATCGCAGCGATCGGCAGCTTGGGCGCGGGCAGCGCCGGGATCACGAGATCGGCCGGCGGCGTGAACCGGCTCGCATGCGCCGTCAGCTCGCCGCCTTCGGCCAGCCACAAGGCCGCGGCCTTCGCGGTGTCGGAGACGCTGCCACCACCGATCGCGACGAAGCCATCGGCATCGTGTTCGCGCGCCAGCTTGACGACCAGCGCGACGGTCTCTACCGACGAATGCTCCGGTACTTCGGTGAACGCGGCGACAGGCATCGCCCCGAGCGATCCGACCGAGCGCTCGTACGCCGGCGAGCGCGACGTGCGACGACCCGATAGCACGATGGGCCGGCACACACCGATCCCGGCCAGCTCCTGTCCGAGCATTGCGCATGCGCCGGGCCGCGAGATGACCTTGCTGGCCGCGCTGCGATGGATGAACCCGCCGTCGTTGTGCATCGTATCGACTCCAGGGGGCGATATCGTGTAGCGGCTTACGCCTCGAGCTGGCGGATCGCGTCGTGCATCGCGAGCGTGCGCCGGGCTTCGTCGACGTGCAGGTTCTCCACCAGCCGGCCGTCGACGACGACGACGCCTTTTCCCTGCGACTTCGCCGCACTCCACGCGTCGATGATCCTGCGCGCCGTGCCGACGGCGCCCTCGCCCGGGGCGAAGACTTCGTTGGCAACCGGGATCTGCCGCGGATGGATCAGCGTCTTGCCATCGAAGCCCAGCGCCCGGCCCTGCTCGCAAGCGCTGCGCAGTCCCGCGTCGTCGTCGAGGTCGAGGTGGACGCCGTCGAGGATGTCGAGACCGCTTGCGCGTGCAGCCAGCACGCAGCGGGACAGCGCGGGGACGAGGCCGATCCGGTCGATCGTATGCCGGACGCGCATTTCCTTCGCGAGGTCCGAGGTCCCCATCACGATGAGCGCCAGCCGGGGATGCGCGGATGCGATCGCATCGATCCGCAATATCGCGCGCGGCGTCTCGGCCATGATCCAGACCGGCAGATCGCCGGGTGCGCCGGCTGCGTCGAGCGCGGCGACGGCGGCGAGCACTTCGTCCGGGTCCTCGACCTTCGGGAAGAGGATCGCGTCCGCCCCGCTGCCGGCAACCGCCTGCACGTCGCTGCGACCCCAGGGTGTCGCGAGCCCGTTGACGCGAACGACGACCTCGCGACGGCCGAATCCGCGCTCGCCCACGACGGACGCGATCTGCGCACGGGCAAGTTCCTTCGCATCGGGCGCAACGGCGTCTTCCATGTCCAGGATCAGCGCGTCGGCCGGCAGCGTCCGCGCCTTTTCCATTGCCCGGGCGTTGGCGCCGGGCATGTAGAGAACCGACCGGCGGGGGCGGAGGTTCGCGGTCATTGGCGGCCCCTTTCAACCATTGATGAACAGGTTGCGCGAGCGCCGCTCGACCACCAGCCACCTCGTTCCGCTCGCACGCAATCGATCCTCGTATGCGGCGATCGAATACGGCGCGCCGAGCGGCGCGGGGATCGCGGCACCGGTGCCACCCGCGGAGCCTGCGGTGCCTGCGGCGCCAACGGCGCCTGCGCTGCCCGTGTCGCCTGCGTGGCCTGATCCGTCGGGAAAATCGTGCCGATACGTCAGCACCAGGTAGCGGACGCGCGCGTTGTGATCATCGTCGAGATCGACGACGAGGTTCTGCACCAGATGCGCCGTCACTCTGCCCGCCGGCCGGGCCGCGAGCGCCTGCGCGACCTCCCCGGGTCCGCGCAGCGCTTTGCCTTGCCGATGCCAGACCCCGTCTTCGGCGATCGCGCCGGCGACATCGTCCAGCCGGCCGTCGTCGAGCGCGCCGAAGAAGCGGATGACGGCGTCGTGGCAGCTCAGAGTCAGGCGCGTGCGCAGCACGGGGTCCACGGCTATTGCTCCTCGGCGACGAACGGATTCCGCAGGCAGCCGATGCCGGTGATCTCGACTTCGACGACATCGCCGGCCTTCAGCGCCGGCGACTTGCCGTCGGTGCCCATCCAGATCACGTCGCCCGGATACAACGTCAGGTACCGCGTCATCGCGGCGATGTAAACGGGAATGTCGTAGAGCATCTCGTTGGTCCGGAAATGCGTCGTGACCGCGCCGTTGACCTTGACGGTCGTCTCGGCGGCGTCGAGGTTCACGTCGGTCTCGATCCACGGACCCATCGGCTTGAACGTGTCGGTATTCTTCGACCGCCAGAACGTCCGGTCCGCCTTCTGCCAGACGCGCTCGCTGACGTCGTTGCCGATCGTATAGCCGAGCACGCACGAAAACGCGTCGGCTTCGCTCAGGTGCTTGGCCTTGCTGCCGATCACCACGCAGATCTCGCCTTCGTATTCGATCTGGGTCGCCCCCGACGGAATGACGACCGGCTCGTCGTGCGCGACCAGCGCGTTGACGGCGCGATACCCGATCTCGGCGCGCCCGGGAATGTTGAGCGGCTGGCCGGTCTTCTCCGCATACTCCCTGATGTGCTTCACGTAGTTGAGGCCGGCCGCATAGAACGTGCGCGGCACGAACGGCACTTCGATCTTCACGTCCTGCAGGCGGTGGCTGCGATTCGTGGTTTCGTGCTCGCCGAACGGCGTCCCGCGGACTTCGCGGATGCGGTCATCCTCGAGAATGCCGTAGGCGCTCGCGGCCCCCGGTACGGAAAAGTTGATCCAGCGCATTGCGGCAGCTCCCTGGTGTTCGTGCGATGTCGATTACAACGGTTTGCTACACGGCTTTCTGCGGCGGCCGAGCATGCGCGGCATGACTTTCCTGTGATAGCCGGGCGAAGAACCGTCATTTTCGCGCAAGCGGGAATCCAGCGGCGTTCGGCGAAAGCTGCTGGGTCCCCGCCTGCGCGGGGACGACACGAAGTGAAAGCCAGCTCCGCTCCGTAGACCCTTCGAAGTGCCGCCCGCGTGGCACATGAAGCGACACAACGCTCCTACTCGAGCTTCGCGCCCGACTGCTTGATCAGCCGCTCCCACACCGGCAGGTCCTGCTGGTACGCCGCGACGAACGCCTCGGGCGTGCTGCACTTGACCTCGAAGCCCATGCCGGCGATCCGCGCCTTCACGTCGGGCAACTCGCAAACCGCGCGCACCTCGGAGGCGATCTTCTGCACGATGTCGCGCGGCGTGCGTGCCGGCAGCCCGATCGCGAGCCACCCGGTCATCCGATACGCCTCGTCCTTCAATCCCTGCTCGAGCAGCGTCGGCACGTTCGGCAGCGCGTCGACGCGGCGCTCGCCGGTGACGCCGAGCACCTTGATCTTGCCGCTCTCGATGTACGGCTTCGCCTGCAGCACGCTGGCGAACGCCATCTGGATCTGGCCGCCGATCAGGTCCTGCATCATCGGCGCCTCGCCCTTGTACGCGACGTGGCTCATGTCGGCCTGCTGCGTCGCGCTCATCAGCGCGCCGGCGACATGCGGATAGGCGCCGATCCCGTACGAGCCGTAGGCGACCTTGCCCTTGTTCGCGGCGACGTACTTGAGCAGCTCGGGCGCCGTGCTGACCGGCACGCTCGGATGGACGACGAGGGCGAGCGGCGCCGTCGCGATCTGCGACACCAGCGTCAGGTCCTTGCGCGGGTCGTACGGCAGCTTCTCGTACAGGAACACGTTGGTCAGCATCGAGTTGCTGAGCGAAAGCAGCATCGTGTAGCCGTCGGGCGGCGCCTTGGCGACGGCGTCCGTGCCGATGATGCCGGCCGCGCCGGTCCTGTTGTCGACGACGATCGGCTGTCCGAGCCGCTGCGCGAGCTTCTCGCCGAGGATGCGCGCGAGGATGTCGGTCGCGCCGCCGGCAGCGAACGGCACGACGAGCTTGATCGGCCGGTTGGGAAAGGCCTGGCCCTGCGCGGCGGCGCAGAGCGCGAGCAGCGCGCAGCCGAGCGCGACACGGATTGCAATGCGATCGATCACGGTGTTTCCTCCTGTGGTTCCTGCAATGTCTGCGGCGCGGTCCAGCGTATGGATTCGAAATCGGGCAAGCCGGCCGAATCGTGCAGGCTCGCGAACGGTTCAGCGATTCGCGCCTGGCTCTGCTTTCGCAGCCTTCGCGGCGAGCTCGCGCAGCTCGGGCTTGTAGATCTTGCCGACGTTGGTCATCGGCATCCGCTCGAGGATCGTCACGGCCTTCGGCCGCGCCGGCGCCTCGTCGACGCGCTGCGCGGCGAACGCGACCAGCTCCGCCTCGGTCGCCGTCGTTCCCGGCACCAGCGTGACGAACGCAACGGGCAGCTCGCCGGCGTACGCGTCGGGCTGGCCGACGGCGGCGCAGAGCTGGACCGCCGGATGCGCGGCGAGCGCGTCCTCGATGACGCGCGGATCGATGTTGTGCCCGCCGCGGATGATCAGGTCCTTCGAGCGCCCGGTGAGATTCAGCCGGCCTTCGCCGTCGAGCCAGCCGAGGTCGCCGGTCGCGAGCCATCCGTCCGGCGTGAACGCCTTCGCGGTGTCGTCGGCGTCGACGAATCCGGAGAACAGGTTCGGCGACTTGAACAGCACCATCCCGGTCTGGCCGGACGGCACGTCGCGGTCGGTCGCGCCGCCGCTCTCGTCGAGGGCGACGATCCGCACGTACGAGTACGGCAGCGGGAACCCGACGCAGCCGGCGGGCGCCTCGACGCCGAGCGGCGTGATCGACGAGATGCCGGCCATCTCGGTCATCCCGAGGCTCTCGTGCACGTGCAGGCCGGTGACCCGCTTGAAGCGATCGGCGAGCTCCGGCGACAGCGGCGCCGCGCCGGTGCGGCAGTAGCGCAGCGTCGAGATGTCGGCATCGCCGATCGGCACGTTGGCGAGCGCCGCGAGCACCGTCGGCACCGCGGACAGGATCGTCGCCCGATGCGCCTCGACGAGACGCCAGTAGTTGCGCACGACCTCCTGGTTGCGCATCAGCGACGGCGTCGGAATCACCGTCTCGAGGCCCGCGGCGAGCGCGCCGAGCGATCCGGGCAGGACACCGGCGACGTGGAACAGCGGGTAGCCGTTGATCATCACGTCGTTGCTGTCGATGCCGGTCATCATCACGTTCGCCCATGCGGTGAACACCTGCGCGCCGTGACTGTGCCGGGCGAGCTTCGGCGAGCCGGTCGTGCCGCCCGTGTGGAAATACGCGGCGATGTCCTCCGGCGCGATCTGCCGCCCGCTGGCGAGCCGATCGTCCGGCTGCGCCCGGCGCAGCCGGTTGAAATCGGCGACGCGCTCCGGCAGCGACGCGATCGGCGCCTTCGCTTCATCGTGCGGCGCGACGCGCAGCACCGCGATCAGCGACGGCAGCTGGTCGCGGATCCGCATCGCCTTCGACCAGATGCCGGACTCGTCGTCGGATCCGTACGCGATCAGCACCCGGGCGCGGCCGGCGCGCATCAGCGAGACGAGCTTCTCGTCGGTCAGCAGCGGGTTCAGCGGCTGGACGATCGCGGCCGCCGCGCCGCCCCACAGCGCGAGGTGATACTCGAGGCACGCCGGCATCAGCACGGCGACCGCGTCGTCGGGCTCGACGCCGAGCGCGTGCAGCATGTTCGCGGTCTGGTGAATGCCGGCAAGTAGCTCCGCGTACGACCAGCGGATCGGGGCGACAGCCGGGTCGCCGCTGCGCAGGAACGTCAGCGCCGTCCTGCCGCCGAACGCGCGTGCAGAGTTGCGGAAGATCTCGTACGTGCTGCGCACCGTCAGCACTTCTGCGAGCGGCCCGCGCTCGAGCCGGCGAACGTCGGCGAGGCTGCGGATCGGGAACGGCGCGGCGAACGGCGGCGCGAACGCCGGGCCGACCGCTGCCGACGCCATGCTCGCCATACCCGCCGTGCCCCCCGCGCTCGCCACGCCCGCAGTCGTCGCGCCGGTGTCGGCGGCGCTCATTGCCGCGACTCGCGGCCGAGCGCGATGTAGCGCTGCAGGTGATGATCCTCATCGCCGAGCTGGTGGTCGATCATCACGAGGCGCTTCGCATAGTGCGCGAGCGGCAGCTCCCACGTCATGCCGATGCCGCCGTGCATCTGGATGCTTTCCTCGGCGACCAGCGTGCCTATACGGCCGATGCTGTATTTCGCGGCGGACAGCGCACGCTCGCGGTCGATGCGCTCGCCGTCCAGCGCGGCGGCCGCGTTGATCACCGCCGAGCGCGCCTGCTCGATCTCGAGCAGCATCGTCGCCATCCGGTGCTGGAGCGCCTGGAAGCTGCCGAGCGGCACGCCGAACTGCTTGCGCGTCCGCAGGTATTCGAGCGTCGCGTTCTTCGCCTCGCCCATCGCGCCGAGCGCCTCGGCGCAGAGCGCAACAATGCCGGCGCCGACCGCCTTCTCGAGCGTCGCATAGCCGTCGCCTTCGCCGCCGAGCAGCGCATCGGCAGGCAGCCGGACATCGCTCAGCGTCACTTCGGCCGCGCGCCCGCCGTCGATCGTCGGATAGCCGAGCAGCGTGACGCCCGCGGTGCCGGACGGCACGATGAAGAGCGCGATGCCCGCCTCGTCGTCGACCGCCCCGCTCACCCGCGCCGACACGACGAACGCAGCGGCGCTTTCGGCATTCTGCACGACGCACTTCGCGCCGTTCAGCACCCAGCCCTCGCCTCCCCGCTTCGCGGCGGCAGCGACGTGCGACAGCGTGTAGTGCGCGCCGGCCTCGTCGTGGGCGAGCGCGACGATCGCCTCGCCGGCGACGATCTTCTCGATCCACTGCTTCTGCGCACTGTTGCCGGCCGCCGCGATCGCGCTGCCGGCGAGCACCGCCGGCAGGAACGGCTCGACGACGAGCCCGCGGCCGAGCGACTCGAACACGACAGCGATGTCGAAGCCCGCGCCGCCGAAGCCGCCGTCGGCTTCGGTGAACAGCGCGCCGATGACGCCGAGCCCGGCCAGCTCCTGCCAGATCTCGGAGCTGTAGCCTTGCGTCGACTTCGCGATCCTGTCCCGCGTCGCGAACGGATACCTCTCGCGAACGAAGCGGTCCAGCGTGTCGGCGAGCATGCGCCGGTCTTCCGTGTGTTCGAAGTTCATCGTCACAACCCCAGGATCATCTTGGAAATGATGTTGCGCTGTATCTCGTTGGAGCCGCCGAAGATCGACAGCTTGCGATTGTTGAAATACTGCGCGGCGAGCGGCGCGGCTTCGACCGGCCCGACGCACGGTCCTTCGAATCCCTCGTGCAGCGCCTCCTCGACGAACGGCCGGGCATGGACGCCCATCGCGCGGCGCGCGAGCGACGAGATCTCCTGCCGGATCTCGGTGCCGCGGATCTTCAGCATCGAGCTTTCGGCCCCGGGCACGCCGCCGCCCGCCACCGCGGCGATCACGCGCACGTTCGTCGTCTTCATGTTCTCGAGCTCGATCTCGACCTTCGCGATCCGCGCGGCGAACATCGCGTCTTCGACGAGCGGCCGGCCGTTCTTCGTCTGCTTCGCGGCGATCTTCTTCAGCCGCTCGAGCGCGGCGACCGAGAAGCCGACGCCGGCGATGTTCGTCCGCTCGTACGTCAGCAGGTACTTGGCGCAGGTCCAGCCCCGGTTCTCCTCGCCGACGAGGTTCTCGACCGGAACGCGGACGTCGGTGAAGAACACCTCGTTGACCTCGTGCTCGCCGTCGAGCGTGATGATCGGCCGCACCTCGACGCCCGGCGTCGCCATGTCGACCAGCAGGAAGCTGATCCCTTCCTGCTTGCGCGCGGCCGGATCGGTCCGCACGAGGCAGAAGATCATGTTCGCGTGCTGGCCCATCGTCGTCCACGTCTTCTGCCCGTTGACGACGTAGTGGTCGCCCTGGCGGACCGCGCTCGTCTTCAGGCCGGCCAGATCGGATCCGGCGCCGGGCTCCGAGTAGCCCTGGCACCACCAGTCGGAGCCGTCGAGTATCCGCGGCAGCCAGCGCTGCTTCTGCGCTTCGTCGCCGTACTTGATCAGCACCGGGCCCAGCATGTTGACGCCGAACGGAACGATCCGCGGCGCATGTGCGAGCGCGCACTCGTTCTCGAAGATGAACTTGCGCACCGCATCCCAGCCCGGGCCGCCGTACTGCTCGGGCCAATGGTTCGCCAGCCAGCCCTTCGCGTTCAGGATCGCGTGCCACTGCTCGTGGTCCGCCTTCGACAGGTGCTTGCCGGTGCGTACCTTCGCGGCGAGCGACGCCGGCAGCTTGTCGGCGAGGAATGCACGCACTTCGGTGCGGAATGCTTCCTCTTCGGGTGTGTAATGCAGGTCCATGCGTTCTCCTCGTTGCTGTTCGCTCACGCCGCTGCGATGCGGTTCCTGGCAGCCGTGTACTCGTTCTTCAGTCGCGCGATCACGTGCGCCGCGGGCAGCACGTCGGCGACCGTACCGACGCCCTGCCCCGCGCCCCAGACGTCCTTCCACGGCTTGACGCGCGTCGAGCCGAAATTCATCGCCGACTTGTCGGCGCCGGCCAGCGCGTCGGGGTCGAGCCCCGCCGCTGCGATGCTGCGCTTCAGGTAGTTGCCGGCGACGCCGGTGAAGTGCGACGTGTAGACGATGTCGGCGGCGCCCGAGTCGACGATCATCCGCTTGTAGTTCTCGGCCGCATGCGCCTCCTCGGTTGCGATGAAGCGCGTGCCCATGTACGCGAGATCGGCGCCCATCGCGCGCGCCGCGAGGATCGCCGAGCCGCTCGTGATCGCGCCGGCGAGGATCACCGTCCCGTCGTAGAAACGCCGCACCTCGCCGACCAGCGCGAACGGGCTCAGCGTCCCGGCGTGGCCGCCGGCGCCGGCGCAGACGAGGATCAGCCCGTCGACGCCCGCCTCGAGCGCCTTTTCGGCGTGCCGGACCGTCGTCACGTCGTGGAACACGAGTCCGCCGTAGCCGTGCACGCGGCGAACGACATCGTCGGGCGCGCGCAGCGACGTGATGATGATCGGCACCTCGTGGCGGACGCAAATCTCCATGTCGTGCTCGAGCCGGTCGTTCGACTTGTGGACGATCTGGTTGACGGCGAACGGCGCGACGATCCGCGTCGGGTCGGCCGCCTTCGCTTCGGCCAGCGTGGTCTTGATCCGGACGACCCACTCTTCGAGCAGTTCCTTCGGCCGTGCGTTCAGCGCGGGAAACGAGCCGACTATGCCGCCGAGACACTGCGCGATGACGAGGTCGGGGTTCGAGATGATGAAGAGCGGCGACGCGACGACAGGCAGTGCCAGGCGGCTCGACAGCGATTGCGGGATCGACATGAGGAAAATTCGGCTGGCGCGCGGTTGCGTTGGTGGGCGAATGACCGCGATTGTCCGCCGCGATGCTGCCTTTGACAATCCGGGTACCAATTGACACACTGTCAAGGGAATTTTGACAATGCCCCCGCTGGTCGCTGTCGAAGCGAAGCGATCCAGCATCCCGTTGTTGGCTTCACTCGCGGACGACGACATGGACCTGAACGCGCTGACACTGCTGGTCGACATCGTCGACGCCGGCAACCTGAGCCAGGCCGCGCGCAAGCTGAAGACGAGCCGCGCCAACATCAGCTATCACCTGAACCAGCTCGAGCGCTCGATCGGCGTGCGCCTGCTCCGGCGCACGACGCGGCGCGTCGAGCTGACCGAGATCGGCCTGCGGCTCTACCAGCACGGACGCAGCATCCACAACGAGCTGCTCGCGGCGAAGGAGTCGGTCGCGACGCTCGGCCACACGCTGCGCGGGCGCGTCCGCGTCGGTGTCACGAGCGGCTACGGCCAGCTCGTGATGGCCGACTGGCTGATCGCGTTCAAGCGGATGTATCCGGACATCGTCCTCGACGTGCTGTTCGAGAACCGGCCGGTAGACCTGTTGCGCGAGGGGCTCGACCTCTCGATCCGCGTGATGAGCGAGCCGCCGCCGGCGCTCGTCGCGCGCGACCTCGGCGAGGTGCGCTATGTCGCCTGCGCGTCGCGGACGTTCGTCGAGGCGCGCGGCCTGCCGTCGGTGCCCGAGGATCTGGGCAGGCTGGCCGTGCTGACGGCCGACGTCGCGGGTCACCAGTTGCGGGTCGCCGCGTACTTCGGCGAAGAGCGGCGCGAGGTCCTGCTCGAGCCGACGCTGATCTCGGAGAACTTCGCGTTCCTGCGGCAGGCGATCGCCGCGGGTCTCGGCATCGGCCTCGTGCCGGACTACGTCGTGCGCGACGAAGTCGCGCGCGGAACAGTGGTGACCGCGCTCGACGAGTGGCGGCTGTCGATCTTCGGCGCGCGGATGTTCATGCTGTACATGCCGGGCCGGCATCTGACGCGCGCGATCAGGACGTTCATCGAATTCATCGCGGAGCGGGCGCGCGCCGAGCAGGCGGCGCGGCGTGTGCCTTGACGTCGGAACGAATCCGATCCTTTCGCATCAGCCCGATTCCACCATCGTCGTTTCGGTCGCGCTTGCGCTGCGGCGCCGGCGCGCCGCCCCGAACACCAGGCCGAGCACGAGCAGCAGCACGCCGGCGGCGAGAATCACCGGTGCTGTGCCGAGCCGCTCGGCCGCATAGCCGGCGAGCGTGACGCCGGTCGCGTGCCCGATGAACAGAATGGCGGCGAACAACGCGAGGCTGCTGCCCCGTTGCGCCGGCATCATCTGCGTCGCGTTCACCTGCAGCGTGTTGTGCAGCATGTAGAAGCCGAGACCGGCGACGAGGCAGCCGGCGACCGCGACGAGCACCGCGCTCGCCAGCGCGATCGCGGCGAATGACAGCATCAGCAGGATGCCGCCGATCGCGGCGAGCCCCACTTCGCCGAGCCGCCGCACCAGCGTGCGCGAAAGTGCCGCGAACACGAGGCCGCCGGCGGCGAACAGCATGACGGCGGAGCCGGCGAGCGTCAGCGGCAGCGCATACACGCGATGCAGGTGGGTCGGAATGAACGCGAGCGCCCCGACCAGCAGCACGCCTTCGACGAACACCGTCGCGAGCACGAACCGCGCCCAGCGAACCTCGAGCACCGCGACGAAACGGCCGAGGATGCCGCCATCGGTCACCGGCGGCGGCGCAATCGCTCGCGCCGGTGCAAACCGCCACATCAGCCAGCTCGTCGCGGCGAACAACGCCGCCAGTGCCAGGAACACCGGCCGGACGCCGAGGTAATCGGCGCCCATTCCGCCGAGAAGCTGGCCGACCGCGACGCCGAACATCTGCCCGACGATGAAGCGCGCGAGCACCGGTTGCCGGCTTTCGTACGGCACGACGTCGCCGATCCATGCCATCGACAGCGGAATCAGCGCGCCGGCTGTCGCGCCGGCGAGCATCCGCGCAATGACAAACGCGGTGAAGCCGGGCGCCAGCGCGCAGGCGAGCGACGTGAGCGCCGAGGCGAGCGTCGCGATGGTGATGACGCGGTACTTGCCGTAGCGATCGCCGACCGGGCCGTAGACCAGTTGCAGCACCCCGTATGCCGCTGCGAACGCGGTGACCGCCTGCGCCGCAACCCCGAGCCCGACGCCGTACTCGGCGCTGAGCCGCGGCAACAGCGGATCGCAGACGCGCAGTGCGGCGGCGGATCCGCAGGCCCCCACCGACAGCGCGACGATCGAGCGTACCGGCGTCGCGACCGAGACGCCGCCCGGCTCTACGCGAGCCACGGGTTGTCGGCGTAGTACTCCTTCTCGAACGCCCCGATCGCCGCTGCGTGCTCGAGCGTCGCCGCGACGGCGGACAGGCCGCGCACCAGCATGTCCTTGTGCACCGGATCGAACGCGAACGCGATGCGCTCGCCGGTCGAGTCGAGGATCGTCTGCGCGGGCAGGTCGACGGTGATCGAGCTGTGGTCGCCGTCGGCGATCAGCGTCGTCAGCCGCGCGACGTCGCGGTCGGGGATCATGATCGCCGGCACGCCGTTGCGCAGGCAGTTGTCGTAGAAGATGCCGCCGAACTGCGTGCCGATCACCGCGCGAATGCCGAGCTGCATCATTCCCCACACCGCATGCTCGCGGCTGCTGCCGCAGCCGTAGTTCGGGCCGACGACGAGGAACCGGGCATCGCTCCAAGGGAACTGGTTCAGCACGAAGTCCGGACGCGGCTGGCCCGGTGCCGAGAAGCGCAGATCGAACAGAAAGCCGTCGGCGAGGCCGCTGCGATCGATGCCCTTCAGGAACTGCTTCGGCATGATCTGGTCGGTGTCGATGTTCGCGCGCGGCAGCGGCGCGGCGACGCCGGTGACGACGGTGAACGGCTTCACTGGAGCGCTCCGATCTCGCGTACGTCGATCAGCCGGCCCGCGATCGCCGCGGCGGCGACCATCGCCGGGCTCATCAGGTGCGTGCGTCCGCCGGCGCCCTGGCGGCCTTCGAAGTTACGGTTCGTCGACGACGCACAGCGCTCGCCGGGCAGCAGGTGATCGTCGTTCATCGCGACGCACATCGAGCAGCCGGACTGCCGCCACTCGAAGCCCGCATCGAGGAAGATCCGGTCGAGGCCTTCGGCTTCGGCCTGGTCGTGCACGGCGGTCGAGCCCGGCACGACCATCGCGCGCACGCCGTCGGCGATCCTGCGCCCGCGCAGCACGCTTGCGGCGCTGCGCAGGTCCTCGATGCGGCCGTTCGTGCACGAGCCGATGAATGCGCGATCGATCCGCACGGCGTCGAGCGCGGTGCCCGGCGCGAGATCCATGTACGCGAGCGCGCGCTCGATGTCGCGGCGGCGCGTCGCGTCGCGCTCCTGCGCCGGATCGGGAACACGCGCACCGATCGGCGCCGCCTGATCGGGGCTGGTGCCCCACGTGACCATCGGCTCGATTCGCGACGCGTCGATCGCAATATCCTTTGCGAACGCCGCGCCGGGATCGCTCTTCAGCGACGCCCAGCGCGCGACCGCCTGGTCCCACAGCGCGCCCTTCGGCGAGCGCGGCCGCTCGCGCAGGTAGTCGACGACCTTGGCGTCCGGCTCGATCAGCGCGCCGCGGGCGGCCGCCTCGACGCTCATGTTGCACACGGTGAGCCGGCCTTCGACGCTCATCGCTCGAAACGCTTCGCCGGCGAACTCGATCACATGGCCGGCGGCGCCGTTCGCGCCGATCTCCGCGACCACCGCCATGATCAGGTCCTTCGCCGTGACGCCCGGACCGAGCGTGCCGTCGATCGTGATCCGCATCGACTGTTGCATCCGGTACTGCAGCGTCTGCGTCGCGAGCAGGTGCTCGATCTCCGAGGTGCCGATGCCGAACGCGAGGGCGCCCAAGGCTCCGTGCGTGATCGTGTGACTGTCGCCGGCGGCGATCACCATCCCGGGCAGCACGAAGCCCTGCTCGGTCGCGACGACGTGCTCGATGCCCTGGCGCTTGTCGAGCACGTCGAACAGCTCGATGCCGAACGCGCGGCAGTTCTCGCCGAGATAGCTGACCTGCTTCGCCCGCGCCGCATCGGCGATCACCAGCGTGCCGGCGGTGCGCACCGGCGTCGTCGGGTTGACATGATCGACGACGGCAAGCGATCCCTTCGGCCGCCACGCCTTGCGCCCGGCGTCGCGCAGCGCGGAAAACGCCTGCGGGCTCGTGTATTCGTTGAGGACCTGCCGGTCGACATAGAGCAGCAGGTTGCCGCGATCGTCGATGCGCCGCACCGTGTGCGAGTCGACGATCTTCTCGTAGAGCGTGCGTGGCTGGGTCATGGCGTCCGAAGAAAAATCATCCCTGGGATGAATTATGGGGTCGTGTACATCGTCGCCGCCGGCGTCGTGTCGACGTCCGACGGCGCGACGCCGTCCGGCAGCACGATGACACCATCGTCGTCGGCGACGACGTAGCGGCCCGGGATGAAGGTGACGCCGCCGAACTGCAGCGCGACGTCGTGCTCGCCGCCGCCATTTTTTTCGCCGCGCCTGGAAACGGTCCCCAGCGCCTTGACGCCGATGTCCATCGCGTCGATCTCGGCGGTATCGCGGATCGCGCCGTGGACGATCGCGCCGACCCAGCCGTTCTTCGCCATCAGCAGTGCCATCGCGTCGCCGAAGATCGCGCGTCCGAGCGAGCCGCCGCCGTCGCAGACGAGCACGCAGCCTTCGCCGCGCTCGTTGACGCGCCGGCGCATGTCGGCGATGTCCTCGAAGCAGCGCACCGTGCGGATGAGGCCGGCGAACGCGCGGCGGCGGCCGAAGCCGCGGAACTGCGTCGTGCACGCTTGGATGTCCTCGAGGGAGTCGCAGAGGTCGGCGGTCTTGAAGGTGGTCATCGTGCCTCCTTGTCGGCAGGGTTGGGATCAGGCTCGATTTTCACCACTGCGCGGCCCGGTGCATCCGTCCGCGCAGCGAAATTCGAACCTGGCCCCGCGTCGCTCGCCTCAGTCGAGCTTGATGTTGGCGGCCTTGATCAGCTTGTCCCACTTGGCGACGTCGCTGCGGATGTACGACGCGAACGCGTCGGGCGTGCCGCCGTAGATCGTGCCGCCCTGCGACTCGATCTTCTCGACGAACTCCGGCGTCTTCATGATCGCGTTGATTTCTGCGTTCAGCTTGTCGACGACCGCCTTCGGCATGCCCGGCGGCCCGAACACGCCGAACCACTGGATGATCTCGTAACCGGCGACGCCCTGCTCGGCGATCGTCGGCACGTCGGGCAGCAGCTGCGAGCGCTTCGCGCTGGTGATGCCGAGCGCTTTCAGCTTGCCGGCCTTGATGTGCTGCAGCGTGTTCGGCGGCGATTCGAAGTTCAGCTCGACCTGGCCCGACAGCAGATCGGTGATCGCCTGCCCGCTGCCCTTGTACGGGATGTGCGTCATCTTCACGCCGGTCTGCAGCGCGAACTGCTCGGCGGCCAGGTGCTGGCCGCTGCCCTGACCCGACGACGCATAGCGCAACGGCGTCTTCTTCGCATGCTCGATGAAGCTCTTCACGTCGGTCGCCGGCACCGACGGATGCACCGTCAGCATGAACGGCGTCGAGGCGACGTGAATGATCGGCGTGAAGTCCTTGACGACGTCGTACGTCAGCTTCGGATACAGCGCGGGCGCCACCGAGTTCGAGTTCGAGTGTCCCATCAGCAGCGTGTAGCCGTCGGGCTTCGACTTCGCGACCTGGTCGGCGGCGATCGTGCCGGCGGCGCCGGGCTTGTTCTCGACGACGAACGGCTGACCGAGGCGCTCGTGCAGCTTCTGCGCGATCAGGCGTCCGAGGACGTCGGTGAAGCCGCCCGGCGAGAACCCGACGAGCATCCGCACCGGCTTGTCCGGATAACCCTGCGCGAACGAGGTTGGGGGCGCGGCGAATGCAAGCGGACAGGCGAGCGCGGCGATGAACAAACGGCGTGACAACGACATGAACGTCTCCTTTCGTTCACGAAAAACTTCGGATCAACCGCCGCTCAGGCAGCTCGCAACGAACCGGTTGCGCGTCAAGGCCGGCCGCAGATTCCCATTTCGGATGCGGCCGCGGTGCACTGAACCTGCGGCGGCGGATCGGCGCTGCCGACGGTGAACCCGCCGCGCCAGTACACCGGCCCGAACGTCCGCGACGGCGGCGCCTTGTCGGCAGCACCCTCGGGCGCTGCCGCTGCATGGGCGTCCCGCGGTGACGAATTGCGGATGACGGTTCGCTCGGCCGGACGCGATCGGCGCTGGCGCTCGGTCGCCAGCGGCGGAACGTCGGCGCGCGGCGCGAGGCCGGCGTGCACGCCGCCGGACGGCGGCGACTGCGTCATTACCGGCGCTGGCAATGCCGACGATGCGGGCGGCGTCGCCGACGGCTGCGGCAGTGGCGGCGCGGCCGCGGAAATCGCAGCCGAAACCGCGGCAGCGCCGGCCGACGCAGCCGCCGCACTCGTGCTCGGCGTCGCGACGGGCCCCTGCGTCGGCGACGTCGCCGACACCTGTGCCGGCGCTGCAGCCGGGGATTGTCCCGGCGTTTCGCCTGCCGGACGTGTCGCAGCGTCGGCGGATTCGGCGGCGCGCTCGGAGCTCTCGGCGTCGTTCGCGCCGTCGGCCGTTACGGCGGCCGGGGTGTCTGGAGGCCGTTGCTGCGACAGCGGTCCGGTGACGACCCACGCGATCGCCAGACCCGCGACGCACGCGGCGACCCAGCCGAAGCGCGTGCTGGCATCGCGGAATTTTCGTGCCAAGCCGGATCCTGCAGTGTCCGCGTCGGACTGCGACCTGCCCGGATCGACAGCGGCGGCACGCTCGCCCGGGACCGGAAGCGGCGCGGCGAAATCGACGCGCGGCTCCTTCCGGGCGGGTCCGCGCGCGGCGTTGCGCACGTCGTCGACGCCGGTCAGCAGCGACGGGATCGGGCTGCGCGTGGCGGTGGCGATCGGCGGACGAGCTGGCTCCCCGAATGGGGCGGATGCAGCGGGCAACGCGGACGCAGCGCCGAACGACGAGGCGAATGACGCGGCGGATGCCGCCGCGCCAGGCATTGCCGCGACGGGCTCGGCCGCCGTCTCGACGAGATCTTCCGGCAGCGGCCCGATCTCTTCGCGCAATTCGGCGACCGCCATCTGGACGAGCTTCGGCGTGATCGTCTTCAGTTCATCGTGCGATGCCGCCATCAGCAGCCTGTGGCACAGCCGGTTGATCCGCCGCGGGACGCCGTCGGTCGCCGCGAAAATCCTGTCGTACGCGCCGTTCGAGATAATCGGCGATTCGTGCCAGCGGACGTGATGCAGCCGATGCTCGATGTAGGCGCGCGTCTCGTCTTCGGACAGCGGGCCGATCTCGCAGAACAGGAAGACCGGAGCGCGCAACCGCGCCGCCGGCAGCTTGTCGCGCAGCGCGCGCTGCCCGGCGAGCAGGACCTGCAGCGGCGTGCCGCCGGTCGACTCCGGCTCGGCGAGGTCCGTCAGTTCGTCGATCGCGTCCGGCAACAGGTGCTGCGCCTCGTCGATCGCGATCAGGCACCTGCGTCCGCTCGCGCGCAGGCTCTTCAGGAAGCGGCCGAGCGCGGCCCTTAGTTCCTCGAGCGAGTTGCCGGACACCGGGATGTGAAATGCCGAGAGGACCGCCAGCAGCATCTCGCGCGCGTCGAGCGTCGTGCCGATCGGCAGCGCAGCGACGATGTCGAGCGATCCGAGCTCGGCGAGCAGCTTGCGCACCAGCAGCGTCTTGCCCGTCCCCGTGCCGCCGGTCACGACGACGAAGCATTCGCCTTCGATCACGGCGTGCTTCATATGCGCGAATGCGCGATGATGCCCGCGGCTTTCGTAGTAGAACGCCGGGTCCGGGGTCGTCGAGAACGGATGCCCGCTCAGACCGAAGTGTTGCTCGTAGGTGCTGAAGGTATCCAATGGGTCAGAGGCACAGCCGGAAGGAGACTTCGTGGAGCTCAAGAGGGACATCGGAGGTCCGCAATCGTAGTATCGTAGTCCTTCCGGGTGCCGTCAATGCGAAATTTCCGTCGCGCAAAGCGGCACTAAGCACTTGACTTCACGATCAATAGGCGCGCAGCCACGACGCGGCGAGACCGGCGAACGCGGCCGACTCGATTGCCGCGGCGCAGAACAGCGCGAGGCGGGGCCCGCGACGCGGCGCGAAGATCGCCGACAGCGCGAACGCGAGCGCGAACAGCGGAGCGATCAGCAGCCTGAGCGACGCGACGGCGGACCAGGCTGCGGCGAGGCCCGCGCCGGGCGCACCGAGGTGGTCGTACAGCGAAGCGATCGCGGTCGCCGCAAAGACCAGCGCGACGCCAGCGAGCACGACCCAGAACGCCGGATACGGCCGCAGGAAATACAGCGCAGCACCGCCGGGCACCGTGCCCGCGATCGCGAACACCATCAGGAACAGCAGGCTGTCGCCGAACGCGAACATTCCGCTGTACATGTCGCGATCCAGGCTGCCGGTCGCCGCGATGTATGCGCTCGTGGCAGCGATCGCGACCAGCAGCGCGCCGGCGTAGCCGACCGCAACGAGCCCGACCTTCGCGATCGGCCGCACGCGGCCCGCTATCCGTTTCGCGCCACTGGTCATTCGACGTTCAGCGTGCCCTTCATGTTCGGGTGCAGCGTGCACACGTACGAAAACTCTCCGCTGCGCTGCGCGACGTGCCGCCACGACGCGCCCACCGCGATCGGGCCCGACTGGAACGCGCCGGCGGCGACGACGTTGTGTGGAAACGGGTCCTTGTTGATCCAGACCACCGTGTCGCCGCGGCGGACTTTCAGTGTGTCGGGCTGGAACCTGACGCCCTCGATGACGATCGTGTGCCGCGCCGGCTTGGCGGCGCGTTGGGCGCTTGCGTCGGCGGCAAGCGCCAGCGCCGGCGCGGCGCAGCCGAGGGCGACCACGACGGCCCCGGCGAGGCGGTAGCGCATGCGCACGGCGAGTCCGTCATCCCTTCAGCGAAGCCTGGATCTTCTTCGCGTGCTCGAGGTGTCCGACGAAGGCCGGCCGCGTCTTGACCAGGAGGTCCTTCAGCTCCGCGTTCTTCGCGTTCGGGATCAGCGTCTTGTCGATCGCATCGAGCACCTGCTGGTGATAGTCGACTTCGTGGTCGACATAGGCCTTGTCGAACGCGGCGCCCTTCATCGCCTGCAGCTTCTTCACATTGTCGGCACCGCCGGCTTTCAGGCTCTGGCTCGTCGGATTGTCCTCGGGCTTGACCTTGAGCTTCGTCGCCAGCGCGGTCGCCTGCTTGTTGACGCCGGTGTGGTCGGTGACCATCTGCTTGCCGAAGTTCTTGACGTCGGGGCTGCCGCCGTGCGTCTCCGCGAGCTTGCCGGCATCGATGTCGACCTGGTTGGCCGTCACGACGATATGCGCGATCTGCGCGTCGTTCGGATTCTGCGCACCGGCGACGCCGGCGGCTGCGAGCAGCGCGCTCGCGAGAATTGCATTTCTGAGTTTCATGGTCTATCTCCGAAAGTTGAACCACCTGCATTGTCGCGCCGCGGTTCCGGCGAGGCGGAAGCCCCGGCCGTTCCGATTGCGCGCATCCGTTCGAGCACGGCGGCGACGATCCGGTCGCAGCGCCTGCCGTCGAAGCCGAACGTTCCCAGCGTTGCCGCGTCGAGCTCTTCGGCCAGCGCGGCGCGCAGCAGCGCACGCGCCCGGAACGCTCGCGTGCGGACCGTCGCCGGCGGCAGCTCCAGCAGCTGCGCAGTCTCTTCGACCGACAGCTCCTCGACCTCGCGCAGCATGAACACCGTGCGAAACTGCGCCGGAAGCCGGTCGATCTTGCGTTCGAGCAAAGCGCGCAGTTCGGCGCGCATCGCCGCGGCTTCGGGCGCGGGGCTTTCGCCGCCGCCATCGATATCGGACTTCGTCCCGTCCATCGACTCCTCCCCTGCGTGTGCGAGATCGCGCTCGTTCGGATCGAGCGGAACGACGATCGCGGCGCGCCGCTTGCGCAGCCGCGCATACGACTCGTTGATCACCATCCGGCCGAGCCAGGTCCCGAGCGCCGACTCGCCCCGGTATGCGCCGATGTTCCTGAACGCGGACAGATAGGCTTCCTGGACCGCGTCCTCGGCCTCGCCGTCGTCCTTCAGGATCGACCGCGCGATACGGTAGAGCATCCGGTTGTGGCGGCGCATCATCGTCTCGAACGCGCGCTCGTCGCGCAATCCGATGCGGCGCGCGAGGTCCGCATCGTCCGCGGGACGTTCTGCGGTCGCTGGAATCATTCGCAATCTTTCGTTTTCGTTGGGCTTCACGACATTAGATGAATCGGGAGCCGTCGGCGTTCCCGTCGAAATGCTGCGCGCGCGATGGCGAGAACGCCCGGCGACATCCGGCCGGCGTGGCCGGCCCCCGTCGAACGCGCGGCGCGGAGAAACGAAGAGGGGATCCGCTTTGGCGATCCCCTCTTGTGCCGCGCGAACGCGGTGCGGTGACTACTTGCGGTGACTACTTGTTCGCCTTGCCTTGCGCCTTGTCGTGAACAATGATGTTGCCGCTGACGATCGGGAAGTTGGTCACGGTTCCCTCGCAGGTTCCGGTCGCGGCGCCATGCGCCCACGTATCGGCTTTGTCCTTCGGCTTGCCGCCGTCGTGCACCTGCGCGACGACCTCGGTGCCGCTCAGGTCGTCGAATCCCTCGGGAACCGTGAAGCCGAACGTCGCATCCTGGCCGCTGATGACGGCGCATGTGATCGGCGCCGTATAGCTGAGCACTTCGGCGACGGAGCCGGCCGGAATCGTGAACGTCAGTCCCGACTGCAGCAGGCTGTCGGTCGCCGTGCCGGTGATCGAGCCGTCGTCGCCGATCGTGCCGGTGCCGGTGAACGTGTAACCGGCATTGGTCCCGGTATACGTGATCGTGAACGTGATGTCGGAGCCGGTGACGATGCCCTTGATCGTCCACGTGACGGCGGGATCGGACGCGAGCGAGCCGGTGCCGCTGAACTTCGTCGCCGTCGACGAGATCGGCGTGACCGTATCGATGGTGACGTCGTGCTCGAACGTCGTGCCGCCGAGGCTGACGGTCAACGGAAACGTGCCGAAAACGCTCCAGACGCCGGTGCCGGTCGCGGGCATTTCGAAGTTCGTGTACGAGACGGTGCCGCGGTCGCCGGTCGCGCCGTAGTCGAACGCGTTGAAAGTCACGAACTGCGCCGGATCGGACAGCGCGACGCTGCCGTTGGCGTGCTCGAACTTCGGTTTGGCCACCGCGGCGGTGGCAAAGGCAAGGCTCGCGGCAATGGCGAGTAGACGTGAAGCGGGATGGTTCATGATGATGATGCTCCTAGAGTCGCAGGTGTGAACCGTCGCAGTCGGAAGACCGCCGGTCCAGCGAGGTAGCCCTGACACAGCGCAGTGCAACTGCGTTGCGATCGATGCGGTCGTCGGGCATCCCTCCCCGGGATGAGCCCGTTATTCGATGTGTGGAACGTCCGCCGATCGGTGTCGGGAGGGCAACGGCAGTCTGCCATTTTCGACAGTCGCCGCCCTGTAGGCGCGAAGAGCTATCGGTGTAATCCTGCAGGCGTTCGTCACGTCGTATCGCAGCGACACGCTGTGGCGCTTCGACCGCGGGTGCGTCCGATCGTGCGGAACTTTCCAGCACATTGGGATCCTAAGCTTAGAATTCCACGTGGACAAGTTGTCGCG
>JADMIO011153565.1_pt1 | contig 69438 bp, 61 predicted proteins | sample 8958161 | NCBI WGS metagenome assembly JADMIO01 (sample SAMN16585339, study PRJNA669376) | soil metagenome | isolation source: Crop rotation soil | place: USA: Cullars Rotation, Alabama | collected 2011 | reverse complement strand
CGCGACAACTTGTCCACGTGGAATTCTAAGCTTAGGATCCCAATGTGCTGGAAAGGATCTGAGCTACCAGGTCAACCCGAACCTTTACCTCATGGCGTCGTTCTCGCTCTTCGATGCCAAGTCGATCCTCGGGCCGGCCGCCGCCACCTTCATCCAGCCTTATACGCAGACCATCATCGCGGGGTCGATTCCGGTGAACAACATCTCCGAGAGGAGCTGGAGTCTGATTGCACTCTACCGCTTCACCGAGGGACCGCTCAAGAAGCTGAATCTCAGCCTCGGGGCGAACAGCCTCGACAAGCGGGCGATCACCGACAACGCCAACCAAGTCTGGTTTGGCTGGGTCCCCGGTCGCACGATCGTGAACCTGAACGCGACGTACCGCTATGACTCCCACTGGAACTTCGGGGTGAACGTCGACAATCTGCTGAACAAAAAGTACATTTACTCGGTGCGCAGCGTGAACGTCATTGTCCCGGGCCCCGACATCAACGCCAAGTTCAGCGTCGACTACACGTTCTGATCCGGACACCGCGCGTTCGAGCTGTTGATTTCTCTGCGAGCCCGGTGCGAAAGCGCCGGGCTCGCTTTTTTGAAGTGGGCGCGCTGACCCAGCGCGCCTGGCCGGCCTGCTTTGGTTTCTTAGATTTAGGAACCAGTCGCCGCGGGCGGTACCCCGGCCAGCTTCTGACAGGTTTCCAGGGTGTCGATGTCCGCCGCGGTCTTGTCCGTCCGGATGCGCGCAATCCGGGGGAACCGCAGCGCGTACCCGCTTTCGTGGCGGGTGCTCGGCTGGATGGAGTCAAAAGCCACCTCGAGCACGACCAGGGGTTGCACCCGGCGCAGGCGGCCGCGCACCTCGGTCGTGTGGTCGATGAAGTGGGTGGTTAGTTCGGCGATTTCCTTGTCGGTCAACCCGGAGTACGCCTTGCCGACCGTGAGCAGCCGGCCCGTGCCGTCGTCGCGGATGGCGAAGGTGTAGTCCGAGAGCACGTCGCGCCGCTTGCCGTGGCCGTATTCCACGGCAACCACCACGACATCGAGCGTGGCATAGGCCTTCTTGAGCTTGAGCCACGCCTGGCCGCGGCGCCCGGGGGTGTAGAGACTGACGGGGTCCTTCGCCAGCAACCCTTCGTTGCCGCGTTCACGCGCACGCAGGAACGCCGCCTCAATTTCGAGCGCGGTCTCGACGAAAGTCACCGGTGCGGTCAGGAGCTTGGGGTGTCCCGCCGGGATGATCGTCTCGAGGAGGCGACGGCGCTCGCGGAGGGTTTCCTGCAGCAGGCTGCGCCCGGCCAGCCACAGCACGTCGTAAAGGGAAAGCGACACCGGGATTTCCGCCCCGAGAAAGAGATCGTCCCCTTTCCGGCCGAGTCGCTTTTGCAACTCGGCGAAGGGCAGGGCACGTCCGTCCCGCCACGCGAGCAGTTCGCCATCGCCAATGAAATCAGCCGGCAGGCCTTCGGCGCTTCGGGCCAGGTCCGGAAATTGCGCCGTAATGTCGTGCAGGTCGCGCGAGAACAGGCGCACGCGCTCACCGACCTTGTGGATCTGGCAGCGGATGCCGTCGTATTTTTCCTCGAGCCACAGCGGGGGCGACAACCGCGCGAGGAGGGCCTCCGCCGTTGGTTCCGGCGTGGCGAGCATGAATTGCAGGGGGCGGAAGGGTTGCACCGTGATCTCGGCCAGGGTGTCCGCGCGTGCGGCTTGATAGACCTGGCCGAGGTCGCCGCACAGGAGATTGGCTCCCCGCACCGCCTCGAGGGTGCGGCCGGTCGCGGCGGCGATGGCCTCTTCGACCAACCCGTCCCTCAGCCCGATCCGGAGGTCGCCGGTGATAATCTTGATGGCATACTTCGCCTCCCGGGCGGAGAGCCGGCTGAGCAATTGTTGAAGGCAATCGAGCTTCCCTGCCAGGCCCCGCGCCGCCGCCAGGGCGGAAAGAAACGCATCCAGTTCCGCCAGGGTGGGGGAAGGTCCGGCCGGTACTTGGGCCAACACTGCCTCCACGGCCTCGCCCGTGTCGCGGTGCCGAGCGTAGGCCGCGCGAAATTCCGCCTCGGTGGCCCCGCTGCGCTCGAGCACGGCCCGGCGCAACAGCGCGCCGCCGGTGTCGAGCGTGCGCGGGTCCGCCTGGGGAAACGGCCGGCCGGTAAAATAGACCACCGCCAGGCTGGCCGGGCCCGGCCCGAGACCCGCGAGGTAGGCCCGCAACGCCTCAACCTTTTCCAGCTTGCTGTTGGTGGCGGCCACCCTGTCCGCCGCCCCGGCAAATCCCTCAAATGCATCGGGCGGGGGCATCGCCGCCGGCGGCGGGATTACGGGCGCGCCTGGCCGGGTCGCAACCGGTGACGGTGCGGCGCCAATGCCAAGTTCGAGCTGGTTGTCCTGCCCGACCGCCCACGCTTCCACCCCGCGTTCGCGCAGCGTCTGCGCGAATTCCCGGGCGAAGCCATGCAGCGTCAGGACCCGCCGGGGGCGGACCTGCTCCACGAATTTCAGCAGGTCAGGAAAGTCCGCATGGTCGGACAGAGGGAACGCCGCGTCGCACTGGTACCGATAGCGCGCACCCGGGTCGATTGCCCAGCCGGTGATCATGGCCGTCCGTTTGTTTTCAATCTTGCGGACCACGTTCCAATTGGCCGCCTGCGGGGGACAAAGCAGCACATGGCCCGGCAGGGTGTTCGCATCGAACGCCGTATAGGGGCCGAACACCATGCCGAGTTGCTCGTAGACCTGCGTCAGGCGGAACGTCTGGGGGTGAAGCATCGCCGGGAGCTGCGCCCGTCCCAGCGCCTGCAGCAACTCCTGGCTTTTGCCGAGGCTGTAGCCATAGAGCACGGGAATCGCATCCTCATGCATCGCCTGCCGGCAAAACGCGATGATATCGGCGAGCACGTTCTCCGTCGGCGGAAACACATATCGGGGCAGGCCGAAGGTGGTTTCCATGATCAGGGTTTCGGCCGGTGGCGTGGCGCACGCCTCGGCCGACAATCCCGGGCGCAGCTTGAAATCGCCGGTGTAAAGCAGCGTGCCCTGCTCGCTCGTAGCGTGGAACTGGGCGGAACCGAAGATATGTCCGGCCGGATGGAGGCGAACCGTGCACCCGGGTGTCAGCTCGTGCGGCTGGTCATAGGGCAGGACGATCTCCCGGCGTTCACCCGGCAGGCGCGCCTGCATCAGGCGGGCGGTGCCGGCGGAACAAAGGACCTCCTCATGCGCGGCGACGTGGTCGAAATGCGCATGCGAAACGAAACTCCGCCGCACCGGCAGGTGGGAATCCAGCCACCAGTCGATCTGCGGAAGGTATATGCCGTCCTGGAAGGTGACGTCCCAAGGCATGCCCGGACTAAGCGTCCCGCCGGGACGAAGTCAAAAAGGGCGACACCTACTATTTCGCCTGGGATGGGTCGGACGGAATCAACGGCAGCACCCAATAGGTCTGGCCGCCATACAACCAAGGCTTGGCGCCCCGGGGCATCGGCGCGTTGTTGGGCAATTCGTCGGGAGCACGCCGCCGGGGCGCGTCGAGCGAGGGCCCGGGGCGTTTCGGAGCCGGCGAACCCCAAGGCGGCACTTTGAAGTTGTCCGCGGGTTTGTCCCGGAGCAAGGGGACCTCCGGGGTCGGCACTTCCCGGGGCGCTGGCGCGATCATTCCGCGCAAGCTGAGGTCGCCGGTGACAGGCTTTTCCCGCGCGATGGTTTCGTCCCAGGCCCGGGCAACTTCGGACGGATCCTTCAAATCGGCGGCGGAGGCCGTGGCGGCAACCGCGAGGCTGGCGAGCAGGGGGGGTAATTTCATGGCCGGGGTGCGGATCAGACCGAAGGCGGCAACGAAAGTTTCCTAGGTGGCGAAATACTTCCGGCGGACGAACCGCCAGGCGGTCACGAAGAACGCCGTCAGCGGCACCGCCAGCATCATGCCGAGGATGCCCCCGAGGGCCTGACCCCAAAAGAAAACCGCCACGATGATCGCAACCGGGTGCAGTCCCGTCTGCTGCCCCATAATCCGCGGGGTGAGAAACCAGCCTTCAATTGCCTGCACGGCCACAAAGACACCCACGCAGATCAGCACCAGCGGCAGGCCCCCCGTCTCGGGCTGCAGGAATGCCAGCGGCAGGGCCACGCTGAGGCCGAGAATCGAGCCGAGGTAGGGAACGATGTTGAGCAGGCCGGTCATCAGCCCGATCGCCAGGCCGAATTTGAGCCCGGCCACCGAGAATCCCGTGGCGAGGAGCACGCCCATGATCAACCCGATGAGCAGCTGTCCGCGGAAAAACGAAACGAGGATGCCGAGGAATTCACGCACCAGGAACACCACGTCGTCCCGGTGCTCCCGGGACAGGAAAGGCAGGTGGGCGGGGAGGGACTTCGTCGGGTCGTCGTTCGAAAGGAGAAAGAAGAAAAGATACACCGGGATCACCGCGAGCGAGGCGATGACCCCAAAGATCCCGAACAGGCCGGCGCCGGCCGATTTGAGGGTGGGAGCAAGGTGGCCGAGCAGGTCCTGGGCTTGCTGCGTAATGCCTTCGAGCGCCGCCTTGACCGTGGGATTGTCGAGGTGCGGACGGATGGCCGCCAACCATCCCGGGAAATGGAGTTCGCTCCACGCCACCGTCTTTTGCCAGAGGGTCGGCAGGTAGGCGATGAATTCCAGGATTTGAGTGATCAACGCCGGCAGGAACGTTCCCACCAGGCCGGCGACCGCGAGCACGAAGATCAGGTAAAGTAACAACACCGCGATGCTGCGCCGGATTTTCAACCGTCGTTCAAAGACGGTCACCACCGGGCGCATCAGGAGCGCGAGGACGCCGGCAACCACCAGCGGCCAGATGACCCCGGAAAATACCGCGATGAAGCGCGCCACCCCGGAGAGGAGCACGAAAAGCAGCCAACCGATCGCGCAGAGCGCCGCGAAGCCGAGGGCAAACCCGACGAGCTTGCGCTGGGTCGGCGTAAGAAGCGGGGTCGATTCGATTGGCTGGTTCATGGACGAGCAAAGAACGGGGGGCCGGCCTACGGGGCCGCATCGGAATCCCCGGGGCGGACGGAGGCAACGGTTTCAGCGGAAGCGCCGGTGAGACCGATCCATCGGCGGGCCTCGTCCAAATCCAGGAAAATCCGGATCTGGCAGGGGGCATCCCGGCCGAACTGGCTGGCATAAGTGCGGGCCACGCCGAATTCGTTTTCGGACGCCACCAGGATGGCCGAATGGCATTTGCCGCTCCGGCCCCAAAGGCTCATTACCACATGCATCAGTTCGCGCACATCTTCCGGCAGAATGCCGGACAAGTCCGCCCGCCGCAGATCCCAAAACGCATTCATGTCGGGGTTGAATTGCTTGGAGGTGTAGAGCCCCGGCAGCAGGCCGCGGAAGGCCGCCAGGCTGACATTACCGGTCACGGTGTGGCTCCGGACCATGCAATCCGGATCGAATACGGTGACGACGCTCATCTTCCGATTGAGGGGGACTGGATCGACAGGGTGCGCGGAAGACGGCGGGATCATGGCTGCGGCTTTTTGCTACCGGGGCCGGGCGAATAGTCGAGTTTTGACTGTGCCTCGTGCTGCTTTCGAAAATCGTGATCCTCGGGCCCCAGGCCTTCGATCCCGTGGCAGGCGGCGCCGTCGTCCTGCTGCTCGCGGTAATCTCGCTGCTTGCCTGCTGGCTGCCCGCGCGGCCGGCGGCGAAGGTCGATCCGATGATTGCCTTGCGGACGGAATAGCCTCCCTGAACCCGAAGGTTTCACGCGGAAGATCTGGATTGGAGAAGCGTTCAGGGAACCGGCGCCGGCGGATGCGGGCAGTCTTCCTCGGGTGTGATCCGGCCGGCGAGGTGCCGGTGGAAGAGCCACCGGCCGAGCGCGGGCATGAGCAGCATCGCGCCGAGCATGTTGAAGAAAAAAAGAAACGAGAGCAGGATGCCCATGTCGGCCTGGAATTTGAGAGCGGAGAAGGCCCACGTGCCGACGCCGGCGGCGAGCGCGCTGCCAGTGAACATCACCGACGTGCCCATCGTGGCGAACGCGAAGCAAAGGGCATCCTCGAACGTGTCGCCCTGTGCCAGTCGCTCCTGGATGGCGGAGAACAGGTAGATGCCGTAGTCGACGCCGATGCCGACGCCGAGAGCGATGACTGGCAGCGTCGAGGTCTTCAATCCGATGTTAAGGTAGAACTTCAGCGCGTAGCCGAGGTAGGAAACGACGACCAGCGGCACGATGACGCATAGTGCACCGCGCCAGGAACGGAAGGAGAGCAGGCAGAGTACGATGACTGCGGCATAGACCCAGAGCACCATGGGGGTTTGCGCGGCGGCGACGACTTCGTTCGTGGCGGCCATGACGCCGATGTTGCCGGTCGCGAGCTGGAGCGTCACCCGCCAGCGGGCAGGGCGGCGCGATAGTCCTTCACGGCCGCGATGACGCGCTTGATCGTCTCCGCCTTGTGATCCTTGAGGTAGATGGCGATGGGAATGACGCTGCCGTCGTTATTGAGCAGGCCGCTCGAGGTCTCGACCGGCGAAACCGCCTGGGCGAGGGCCTGCGGATTGCGCGGGATGACCCGCCACTTGAGGCTGCCTTCGTTCCAGCCGGCGTTGATGGTCCGGGCATAGTCGGTGAGGGCGAGGGTGGACTGCACGCCCTCGATGTTGCGCATGCGCCAGGCGAAGTTGTCGACCAGGGCCATGACGTCGTGGTCGACGACCCCATTCGGAATGGTCTCGGCGAGCACGGTGATCACATCAACGCCGATGCTGAATTCCTTGGTGATGACGGCGGTATCGCGATTGTAGCGCGAATCCTGCCGGAGCTCGGGCACGCCGGCGTGCAGGTCGCCGATCTTGACCTGGCGGGACTTGATCCAGCCGAAGACCAGCAGGCCGAGCGATACGACGACAATGACGGCAGAGCTGCGCGGCCCGGTGGTGAAGTTGACAAGCCGTCGCCACCAGGGTTGGAGCGCGAAACGGCGGAAGTTCACCCGGCGGCGGAAGCCGGGGGTCATCCTGGTGTACGAGATGAGCACGGGCAGCAGGAACCGATCGGTGAAGATGATAAGGAACACGCCCAGGCTGGCCGTGATCGCGAGCTCCTGGATGGTCGGCACGTGGACAAGATAGATCGTACTGAAGCCCACCGTGCCGGTCAGGATCGCCACGCAACCGGGCACGAAGAGATTGCTGAACGAAGCCCGGGCGGCCGCCAGTTCGTCCCGGCCCATGTTTATTTCGTAGCGAAACGACCGGAGCATCTGCGTCGCGTGGCTCAGCGCGATCGCGAAAATCAGGAACGGCACCAGGATCGAAAGCGGGTCGATCCCGAAACCCAGCAGGTTCAGGATGCCGAACTGCCAGACGACCGCACAGAACGACGTCAGCAAGGGCAGCACGGTCAGCACCAGCGATTGGGAGAAGTAGAAGAGCAGGACGGCGGAGATCACCAAGGCGATGCCGAAGAAGACCAGCACGCCCTTCGCGCCTTCGGTGATGTCGCCGATGACCTTGGCGAACCCGATGATGTGGACGCTGATTTCCTTGGTCTGGAATTTTGCGCGGATTTGCTTCTCCAGCGCGGCGGCCACCTGGGCGTAATCCAACTTCTGACCCGTCTGCGGATCGATCTCATGGAGCGAGGCGATGACCGCGGCGCCGGAGTAGTCGTTGGCCACGAGCATGCCGAGCCGGCCGGACTTGACGATGTTTTGCCGGACCTGCGCAAAGCCGGACGGGGTCGGCGTGAAATCCGCGGGAATGACATTGCCGCCCTGCAGCCCCTCCTCGACGACCTCGATGTAGCGGACGTTCGGCGTGAAGATCGATGTCACCTGCGCCCGGTCCACCCCGGGGATGTAATAAGTTTCATCCGTCACCGCCTTGAGGGTTTTGAAGAACTCCGCGGTGAAGATGTCGCCTTTCTCCGCGACGAGCGCGATCACGACGCGGTTGGCGCCGCCGAATTGGGTTCGGTGCTTCTTGAACGTCTCGATGTACTCGTGGCCCGTCGGCAACTGTTTGTCGAAACTGGCATCCACGCGCGTTTTCGACGCAAACCAGCCAAGCACGATCGTGATCGCGGCGAACACCGCCAGGGTGGCCGGGCGATGGCGGAAAATGAGCTCCTCGAGGCGCGAGATCATGGGGGCGAAAATTCGAGGCGATTGACGCCCTTTTCCCCGACGGCGACGATGGCCCCGTCCGTGGTTTCCAGCAGGCCGGCCACTCCGCCCGTGTCGACCGAGGGTTTCCACGCCGTGAAGGTATGCCCGCCGTCGCGGCTCAGGGAGAAATTGCCGCCGAGGCCGGCGAGGACGATCACCCGGGATCTCAATTGCAGCCCGGCCATGATGAGCACGGGCATGGGGGTTTCCCGCGGCGACCAGGTGACACCGGCATCCTGGGAGGCGAAAACGCGGCCGCGCAGGCCGTAAACAAGCAGGTTCCTACTGTCCAGCGGCACGACCCCGAAAAGAGAACCCTCGTAGGGCACGGTGCATTTTTTCCACGGCTTCGCCGCGTCGGCTGAGATCAACAAGGTTCCCGCTTCGCCGGCCAGATAGAGCATATCGCCCGCAGCTACCTGGTTCACATGGACGTCGTCGGGGACGGGGGCAGCAGGCTGCCAGGATTTTCCGCCGTCCACCGTCAGCAGGCATTTCCCATAAGCGCCAACGACCAAGCCGTGCAATGCGTCGCGGAAGAAGACATCGAGGAAGACCGTTTCGATATCCACGGCCGCATTCTGTGACGACCAAGTCTGGCCGGCGTCGGCCGTGGCGAGGATCACGCCATCATGGCCCACGGCCCAGCCATGCTTGTCGTCGCCAAAACTCACGCCCGTGAGCATGGCGCGGGTGGGGACGATCACCTGCCGCCAACTGGCGCCCTCGTCGTCGGACAGCAGGACATGGCCGCGATCACCCACGGCCACGAGGCGCGGACCGGCCCGGGCGACATCGAGCAGCAAGGAAGTGCTGGCCAGCGGCGCGGGTTCGGAGTCGAGGCCGACGGCCGACGGCGACCCAAAAATGAAAACCAACAAGACTGCGAGCCAACACACCCCGCCCTGACGGGCACCCCTCCCGAGAAAGGATTCGTGCGCACGTGTCGGGAAGTCCCCTCTGGAGAGGGGTGGCGCGCAGCGCCGAGGTGTGTCGGTTGATCCGGGGGCCGTCACAAGTAAAAGGGGCGGACTTACGCCCGCCCCGAGTAAGTTTTATTCGCCGTTCAGCGTCGAGCGTTCAGCGCACGCCCTCCTGGCGGAGCTTCGCAGGGGTGTAGTCCTGCGGCGTGCGCTTTTCGTTGAAGTCGTACATCCGGTTTTCGTTATCAAGGCCGAAGGCGAGATAGCGCCCGGCCAACAGGTCGGTGTGGACCTCAAGCGTGCTCCAGAAGGTGAGCGCATCGTAGTAGTTGATGCAGTGCGCCTCGGAAACGCGCCAGAGCTGGCCCCGGCCATCGTATTGGTCAACGGCGAGCACCTGCCAGCTGTCCTCGTCGACATAGAACGTCCGGCGCGAATAAAGGTGGCTGGCACCGGGCTTCAGGGTGGCATCCACCACCCACACCCGGTGCAGCTCGTAACGGGTGAGATCCTGGTTGATGTGAAGCGGCTTCAGGACGTCGGCCACCTTCACGCGGTCGCTGTGGAGCTTGTAGGAATTGTAGGGCACATACATTTCCTTTTTTCCGATCAGCTTCCAGTCGTAGAGCGCAGGCGCGCCGTTGAACATGTCGAACTGGTCGGAAGTGCGCATGCCGTCGGCGGCGGTGCCGGGGTTGTCATACTCAATCGACGGGGCCAGGCGGACCCGGCGCTGGCCGGCGTTGTAGATCCAGGCGCGGCGCTTTTCCTTCACCTGGTCGAGGGTTTCGTGGACCACGAGGATGGAGCCGGCCAGACGGGCGGGAGCCACGACGGCCTGCTTGTAGTAGATGAGCACGTTCTCCGCGAGGAGTTCCTGCTGCAACGCCTCCTGCGGGAGGTCCTCCCGGCAATAGTTGAAGAGGAATTCATCCTCGAACTGCACCAGGTTATAGCTGCCATCGCGCTGCGGAGCAGCCTGGCCGATATGCCGGGCACCGGTGATGCCGCGATAGCGTGTCAGGTGATTCCAGATGACCTGCAGGCCGTTTTCCGGCTGGGGAAAGGGCACGCCCAGGACGGCACCGGTGAAGCCGTTGCCGCTGGCGGTGAGGGCGGCCGTGGTCGCGTACTTCTTGGTCGCGTCGTAGACCCGCTGGGGGTTGGCCACGCTGCGATGCGTCTTGTAGACAGGAATGGTGTAGTCGGCATAAGCCTTCAGCAGGGCCTGCTGGCCGACCGTGAGCTTGTCCGAGTACTGCGCGACATTGGCCGCGGTGATGACGAACAGCGGGCTCTCGCCGGCGAAGGGGTCGGGGTGATGGTCCCCGGGCTTGTAACCGGCGGGCGGGGTGGTGATGCCGCCGTCCCAAGCCGGAATGGACCCGTCGGCATTGCCGGCCTTCTCGCCCCCGAGCGGCGTGAGATCGGCGCCGAGACGGGAGGGATCGGCGGCGGAAGCCGCCGCCACAGTGGACAGAAGACAGATGACGGAAGTCAGGGTTTTCATGGGTGGGAGGCGGCGGTTAGAACGAGTACTTCAGGGTGGCCGAAACGTAGTCGCGGTCGGAGAGCAGGTTGTAGCGTCCGGCGCCGGTGAAGTTCACATAGCGCAGCTCGACGGCCCACGCGTTCTGGAAGGTGAAGTCCGCGCCGAGCGTGATGGTCTTGCGGCCATGGACGAAGTTGCCGAGCGGAAGCGGGGTGTTGCCGCCGACGTCGTGGGCAAAGACGAAGAGGGGCGCGACGTTCACACCGGCGAAGACGTTGTTGTACTCGAGTCGGCCGACCAGCTGGTAGCCCCATGAGAATTCGTCGGCGAAGGCGCTCGAGGGTTCAGAGAGCGGGGGAATGCCTGAGGAGTTGCTGCCGGAGCCATTCATGTAGGCGAGTTCGCCGCCAACAAAAGTGCCCGGGCCGTCGTAGCGGAGCTTGCTCTTGGCTGGCAGATCGGCGCGAACGAAGCCGATCTCGCCGACCAGCGTGGACTGCGCGGCACCGAGGATGCCGCGGCCAACCTTCGTTGCCGTCATCTGGCCGGTCCAGACCTTGTGGCGGCGGTAGCCAGCGACGTAGGTGTTCAGCTGGCCGGCATAATTGCCGATCTGGTTATTGACGCCGTAGGTGGGATTGATGGAGGAGAGCGCGGCGAAGAGCAGCTCAACGTCATCCGCCTGCAGCGGCTGGTTGGAGCGGTAGCTGATTTCACCCTGCAGCGCGACCCCCTTGATGTTGGTGTTGAAGCTGGCACCGATCAGGCGGATATCCTCCGGGAATTCGATGAGGTAGTTGCCCGTCTGTGCGGCGGTCAGGAAACCGATCGTCCGGGCGCCGGAAGCGACGGACTGCGCGGCAGGATAGAATGCGGCGTAGGGAACCAGGCTCGGATCGAGGCTGCCCGCCGGCACACCCAGCAGCGCGGAACCAACCAGGTTCGGCAGCACGACCGCGATCGTCCCGGCCGGAATGCCGGCGCCGGCCATGGCCGGGGCGATGTTGGCATTCGCCAGGGAGCCCGCCGTGGCTTGCACGAAGGCCGGGCTGATGGCTGTCGTGGGGGTGCGCGCTGAAATGGCGGGCAGGCGGCTGTGGTAATTCATGCCGAAGATGCCGAATTCCGTATTGTTCAATTTCTCGGCCAGGTAGCGAAGGTTGGCGCCATACTGGCCGTCGCCCTTGGGCTCGTTGTCCGTGCCGCGCAAGATCGCGCCGAGCCCGGCGGTGTCGGCGATGGCGCCGAAGCCGAGGTAGACCTTCGTGCCTCCCTTGGCGACGAAGTCATTTGTGCTGAAGTAGGTGCCGGGGGGATCGACGCGGGTGCGGCGCCAGTCGAGCAGGTAGAAGCCCTCGAGAGTGAGGTTCTGCGTGAGGCTGACCGAGGCCGAAACCATATTGACGGGCAGGAGGGCCTCCTTGAGTTCGGAACCCGGGGTGCGAAGCTTGGCCACGTCGATCGGATTGATCGAGTTGATGCCGTTCGGAATGAACGTGCTCTCGCCCCAGCTCAGCACCTGCTGGCCGACGCGGAAATTCGCGGCCAAGCCGTTGAAGTTGGTCTTCAGATAGGCGTAGGCATCGAGCAGCTCCCCGCCCTCGGCGACGATCTTGTTCGCCTCGTCGGAAAGCGGGGCATGCTGGCGCGTCCCGTTGGAATTCACCAAATCATTGAAGTAGTACCCGCGCACAAACACGCCGGCGTTCCGATAGTCCAGCTGCAGGTCATGGTTGGCCTTGATCAGGAAGGAGGCGGCGCCCTTGTGGTAGTTCAGGTTGCCGTCGTCCGCGTTGCTGGAGCGCTGCCGGCCCGCCACGCCGTGGAAGTTGCTCGAGATGCTGTAGAGGGCGGGATCGGGATCGTTCAGGCGATACAGCCCGCCGACCGACAAGGTCGTGTCGAGGCTGCCCTTGACCTCACCGATTTCGAAGACGAAGGCCCGGGCGGACGGGACCACTACGCTGGCGGCGACCAGGGCGGTAAATAAAGGGCGGAGCAGGCAGCGGGGGATGGCATTGCGTAGGTTCATAATAAATAACGAAGACTCGAACTCCCTCGTGGGGATCGAGGGGGTTTAGGGGTAGGTTCACAGGCCCATGCCTGTTTATGACATGGCGCATGAAGCGGTGGATTCCATTTGAATTCAAGTGCTAATCCACCCGCGCAGGGTGGTGAGTTTTCCGGATTAGCCTTTTGACGCGCGCCATGAATAGGCAACTTTCACGCCGTTGGACGCATCGACCCACATTCACATCAAAGGGGCCCGGGAACACAATCTCCGGAACCTGGAGCTGCGCATCCCGCGGGGCAAACTGGTCGTGCTCACCGGTCCGAGCGGCTCGGGCAAATCCTCCCTGGCCTTCGACACAATCTACGCCGAGGGCTATCGGAAGTATATGGAAAGCCTGTCCGCTTCCGCGCGGCAGGTGCTCGAACAACTCAAACGGCCCGACGTGGATTTCATCCACGGCCTGTCGCCGGTGCTGGCGATCGAGCAGCGCACCGGAGGCGGCTCGCCCCGCAGCACGGTGGCCACCGTCACGGAAGTGGCCGACTACGCCCGCCTGTTGTGGGCGCTTTGCGGTGAACAACGCTGTCCCAAGGATGGCGGTCGCGTGGAAAAAAGGTCGCTCGACGACTGCCTCACGCAGCTTTTCCGCGACGCCCCGGGCGAACGCGCCTTGATCCTGGCTCCCTGGCTCACCGCCAAGCCAGCCGTGTTGCGCGACGAATTGCCGCGCCTGCGGCAGCGGGGCTTTCAGCGGGTGCGGCTCGCGGGCGAGATCAAGTCGCTCGACGAACCCAAACTGGTGCCCAACGGATCGGACGAGATCGCAGTCGAGCTGGTCGTGGACCGGGTGGTCATCACCACCGACCAGCGCAGCCGCCTGGCGGACTCGCTGGAGCTGGCCTTTCGCGAAGGCCAGAACCGCGCGCTCGTCCTGGTCCAGCGGAAGGCGGAAGACCCTTGGCGAGAGATTCATCTCAGCCAGAGCCTGAGTTGCGTGGTGTGCGGCGACGTATTTGAACCACTCACGCCCCGGCATTTCTCCTTCAACCACAGCGAAGGGGCCTGTCCTGAATGCGGCGGCCTGGGCCGCAAGCTGGCCTTCAGCGAGGAACTGGTCGTGCCCAAGCCGGAAAAATCCGTGCGCGAGGGCGCGATCAAGCCCTGGCGCATCGGTGGCCGGAACCTGATCATCCGGCACAACGCGATCCTGAAGCAGCTCGCCGAGCAACTGCCCTACGATGCCGACGTGCCGTGGCAGGACTTGCCGTCGGAGGTACGGCAGGCGCTGCTGCACGGGGCCGGGCAGAGGCTGTTCAGTTTCCGGCTGCGCAAGACCCAGAAGTCAGATTTGAAACCCTTTCCCGGTGTCATCGCCCTGCTGGACGAGGCCCGGCGCGAATCGCGCAGCGACGGATATCGGGCCCGGCTCGCGACCTTCATGTCCAGCGGCGACTGTCCGTCCTGTCACGGGCTGCGGCTTAACGCGCGCAGCGCCGCCGTGTTGCTGGCCGGGAACAGTTTTGCAACGTTCACGGCGGCCGACATCCGCCAGGCGCTGGAATTCACCCGCGGGCTGTCCGCAGTCCTGCCCGCGACCGACGCCGTGCGCGAGGTGCTCGATGGCGTGACGCAACGGCTGCATTTCCTCAGCGAAACCGGCCTGGGTTACCTGACGCTCGACCGTGAATACACCACGCTCTCGGGCGGCGAGGCGCAGCGGGTGCGGCTGGCCACCCAGCTCGGCATGGGATTGGTCGGGGTCATCTATGTCCTGGACGAACCCAGCATCGGGCTCCACCCCCACGACAACCTGCGATTGCTGGCCACCCTCCGGGAGCTGCGCGATCGGGGCAACACGGTGTTGGTGGTGGAGCATGACGCCGACACGATGCGCATTGCCGACGACCTGATCGAACTCGGGCCGGGGGCGGGCACCGAGGGCGGGGCGATCCTCTTCCACGGTACGCCGGCGGAGTGCGCCAAGCTGCCGGTCCGGGACTCCCGCACCGGGGCCTACCTCGCGGGAAAGGAGGGCGTCGTGCGGGACGCCAAGTCGAAGGAGCCCGACGGCCGCTGGCTCACGGTCAAGGGCGCGGCCGAGCACAATCTCAAGGGCATTGAGGCGAGTTTCCCGGTGGGGTTGCTGACCTGTGTCACCGGGGTGTCGGGGTCGGGCAAGAGTTCGCTGGTGAACGACATTCTCGCCGTCGCCGCGGCGCGAAAGCTGAACGGTGCGACGAAAATTTTCCCGGGTCGGCACCGCGGCCTCGCCGGCCTGGAGCATTTTGAAACGACCGTGCAGGTCGACCAGGAGCCGATCGGACGCAGCCCCCGCTCGAACCCGGCGAGTTATGTGGGCCTGCTCGACCTGTTGCGTGACTTGTTCGCCAAGCTGCCATTGGCGAAGGTGCGCGGCTACAAGGCCAACCGTTTCAGCTTCAATGTCCGCGGCGGCCGCTGCGAGCGCTGCCAGGGCGACGGCCAGATCCGACTCGACATGCAATTCATGGCCGACGCCTACGCACCCTGCCCGAGTTGCGACGGCCGGCGGTTCAACCGCGAGACGCTGGAGGTCCGCTACCATGGCAAGAGCATCGCCGATGTGCTGATGCTCACGGTGCGGGAAGCGCTGGAATTGTTCCGCGCGATGCCGCGGATCATGGAGAAGTTGACGACCCTCGAGGCCGTGGGCCTCGGCTACCTGCAGTTGGGGCAGTCCGCCACCACGCTCTCCGGTGGCGAGGCCCAGCGCATCAAACTCTCGCTCGAGTTGAGCAAGCGCGAGCAGGGCACCACGCTCTATATCCTCGATGAGCCGACGACCGGGCTGCACTGGACGGACATCCAGCGGTTGATGGACCTGCTGTTTAAACTGCGCGACGCCGGTAACACGCTCGTGGTGATCGAGCACAACCTCGATGTGATCCGGCTCGCGGACTGGGTCATCGACCTCGGGCCGGGCGGCGGCCCGGACGGCGGCGAGATCGTCTACGCCGGGCCGGTGGAAGGGTTGGCGGCCGAGCCACGGTCGTTGACCGGAAAGGCGTTCGCGGCCCAAACGAGGAAGTAGGGCCGGTCTCTGACCGGCCTTCTGCACCCGGAATGACCGGTCAGAGACCGGTCCTACCTGGGCGCGAACTGCGGATGCGCTTCAATTCGCAGAGCGAATGCCGCTTGTTGCGCCTCGCTCAGGTCCGCCGGGTATTTCGCGTCGCTGCGCCGCCAACGGGCGAGCCAGTCGGCGCCGAGCAACTTGGGCGAGGCGCTGTCACCGTTGAGGCCTTCGCTCCGCGTGTAAGCCACGGTCGTGGTTGCCTTGGGCCCGGTGCCAACGCCTTCCGCCACGAAGAAGCCCGCCAGCAGCAACGCAGCCCGGACGCCGGTGCCGGCGGCATAGGTGTAGAGTTCCGCCGGGCGCGGCTGGCAGTGGCGGTGGAGACGGGCAAAGACATCGGGCTGCCATAACGCCGTGTCGGTCTTGCTCGAGAACGGGTCGTAGAAAATCAAATCGGGTGGAGGCGCGGCCTCGAGGTGTTCCAGAAAATCGCCGCGCAACAACCACCAGTCGATCGCGCCCGAGGCGTGGCCCCACCGGCCCTTGTTGAGCAATCCGTGCGGGGCGCCGTGGCGGAGATGGGGAAAGTGCGAGGCGTGGCGCTTGGCGAGGTGCAGGGGATCCAGGTCGCGTTCGAAGCTGACGAGATGCAGCGGACGCAGCGCGGCCGGGCCGGCTGAAGCAAGTTCGCGCTCGGTGCAGTGAATTGCGGCCATGGCATTCGAGGCTGCTCCGAGTCCCACATCCCAAACCACCAACGGTTGCTCATCTTCGGGCGAACGGCGCCGGAGCCGGCGCGCCAGGCCCGACTGCTCGACGTAGAGTCGGTTCGCTTCATCCTCCGGGGCGGAGACGGAGTGCATGACCTCGCCGGAGCTGATCTGGCGGATGCTGGAGAATCCCTGCGGGGAGGTTTGGATTTCGTAGTCGCCTCGACGCGGGGCGGACCGGGTGCGGGCGGGGGCAGGGGGAACGGCCGGGTTGGCCTCGTCGTCGCGGACCAAGGCGACGCGTTGGCGCTCATAATAGGCTGGAAAGTCGCCGGTCACGATTGCCGCGCGGATCTCGGCCATCAGCCGGTGGTAAAAGGCCAGGTTGTGGATCGACAGCAACTGCCAGCCCAGTACCTCGTCTGACTTGCTGAGATGATGGAGGTAGGCGCGTGAATACTGGCGGCAGGTCGAGCAGTCACAGGCGGCGTCCAGGGGCTCCTCGGCGAACTTGTAGACGGTGCGCCGGCAATGCAGGCGCCCGTGGGAGGAGAAAACCGTGCCACGCTGCGCCAGTTGTGTCGGGATAATGCAGTCGAACATGTCCACACCCCGGTGCACGGCTTCCAAGATGTCGATCGGGGTGCCGACGCCCATGAGGTAACGGGGAAGGTGAGAGGGCAATTCGCCGGTAACGAGGCCGGTGAACTCGTAGCGCTGCTGGTCGGTCTCGCCCACCGCCAGACCGCCGATGGCGAGGCCGTCGAAGGGCAGGGTGCGAAGGTGCGCTGCGCTGCGCAGCCGGAGGTCGCGGTGACAGGCACCCTGCACGATGCCAAACAGCGCCGCGGGCGAATCACCGCGGGCGCGCAACGAACGTTCCGCCCAACGATGGGTCAGGTGCATGGCGGCTTCGGCTTCGGCCTGCGGCGCGGTCGACGCAATGCATTGGTCGAGCACCATCATGATGTCGCTGCCAATGGCCCGCTGCATCTCGATGCTCGATTCGGGCGACAGGAAGTGAAGCTGGCCATCCACATAGCTGCGGAACCGCGCACCCGCCTCCGACATGGTCCGGTCCTCTGGCAGCGAAAAAATCTGAAAGCCGCCCGAATCGGTCAGGACGGGCCGGTCCCAGTTCATGAAGCGGTGGATGCCGCCGAATTTCCGGAAGACATCGGGACCGGGACGGAGAAGAAGGTGATAGGTGTTGGCCAGCAACACCTGGGCCCCGACGGCCTTCAGGCCCTCGACGTTCATGTTTTTTACCGTTGCCTGGGTGCCGACCGGCATGAAAACCGGGGTGCGCACCCCGCCATGGGCGGTGCGAAAGGAGGCAGCCCGGGCTTGGGAGCCAGAACATTCTTTCTCGATGGTGAAGGACAGACGGGACAAGCGGAGGAAATAGGAAAGCAATGACTTGGGGCGCCACGCTGCCGATGGCAAGGCGGCACCTGCCGCTTTCGGCCGCTGTATCCGGCCAGCTGCCATAGGCCGCATCAGGGTTTCGCCGGTTCGAGGCCCTCTGTGACCGGGAACCGGAACCGGGCCCATCGCGGGGGAGTCACGGCTTGATCAACCATTACCAATTATGAAAATCACCATGACACTTCTTCTGGGCGGCAGCCTTTGCCTGCTCGCCGCCTGCAACAGCGCCTATGACAACAACACCAACCGGGGTGCCGCCGGCGGCGCCGCAGCCGGCGCGGTGCTCGGGGGCATCATCGGCCATCAATCCGGCGAAACCGGCGCAGGCGCCGCCTTGGGCGCCGCAGCGGGGGCGGTCGCCGGCGGAGTCTACGGCCACAACAAGGACCAGAAAAGCGCGGACTTCCAGACCCGTGATTCCTATGGTTTCACCAGTGGCGACTACTACGGCTTGCTGAACTCGGAAGAACGGGAAACCCTCCGGTCGCGGGCCCGGGGCCGCAATGACGTGGACCTGACTTCCTATCTCACCAGCGAGGAGAAGGCCAATCTACGCCGCCGGGCAACGGGGCACTCCGAGATAGGCCGTTAAAGGCCCATTCAGGCTTTATCCAGCGCGCCGGCCTCCTCCGGCGCGCTTTTTCGTCTTGGGGCGAGATTTCTGAGACTTTTCGGGGGACTGCGGTGTGTTGAAGCAGCCAACCTTCCCATCCCCCATGAAAAACCTCCTCAAGTCCTCTATCGCCGCCGCGACCTTGTCGCTCGCGTTGTCCGTTGCCGCCTTTGCCACCGATGCCGAGCCCGGCTATGTCGATGTCGGCCAGCTCATGGCCTCCGCCAAGGGCAAGTTCGTCGAAGTGAATCTTTCGACCGGCATGCTGAAGTTCGCCTCGAAACTCGCCGCCCGGCAGGAGCCCGAAGCCGCCGAACTGATCGGCAACCTCAAACGCGTCCGCGTTAACGTCGTGAGCATGGACGACTCCAACCGCAAGGACACGATCGCGCAGATCAATTCCATCCGCCAAAAGCTCGAGGGCTTGGGCTGGACCCAGATGGTCACCGTCCGGGAACAGGAAGGCGGCGACAACGTGGACATCCACGTGAAGCAACGCGGCGACGACGTGATCGAAGGCTTGGTGGTGACGGTCATCGACCACAAGGGGGAGGCCGTCTTCGTGAACATCGTCGGCAGCATCAACGCGGACCAGATCGCCAAGGTGGCCGAGAACCTGGATATCGAGCCGCTCAAGCACCTTCGGGTGAAGATCAAGCACGAGAAGGCCAAGCACAATGACGACGAGGCCTGAAAGGATTCAAGCAGGCAGCGGGATGAAGAACGCACCGGCAAAGCCCGTTTTCTGGCCGCGCTGCCTTTCTCACTCTGCTTCTTCCTTCTTGGTTCATCTTCCATCCTTTCCCCATGAGTACCCCTGTTCCCCCTGAGCCCAAGTCACGCCGGCGCCTCGCTTGGTGGATCCTCATTGCTCTCGGAGCACTGCTGACGCCGCCGGTCGTGATCGGAGTGGGGGTTCTATCCATGCTCCGTCTCGATGGCGACGCGGCTGTCTTGAAGCGTGAAGTCATGGCCGCCACCGACAAGGACTGGCATACCAAAGTCCAGATCAGCGCCGGTTGGATCTCGCTCGGGGCGCTGCGGACGGGATTGCGCTTCATCGAACACGAGCACATGGACGAGGCACGGACAGCCTTGCGCGCGGTGCGGAGCGCGAGCGTCGGCGTCTATGAATGCTACGGGCGCACCGCTAATGTCACCCGCAGCGAACTGTTCATCCGGACCGACGAGCTGATGCGGCGGCGTGGCTGGACCCGGCTGGTCGGCGTCGCCGAGAAAAAGGAAACGGTAATGATTTACACGTCGGATGCCGGCGGATCAGGCAGCCGGCTCGACCTCTGCCTGGCTGTCATCGATGGTAACCATCTCGTCGTGGTCTCGACCAACGTGGATGCCGCCGCTCTCGTTGACCTGGCGGAGATGCACCTGCCGAAGGGCGGGTTGCGGGGCGAGTTGAAGCACGCGAAACTGAATTTCTGACTGCCTTGCAGGCTTTGCCGGCAGGCGATTGTGCTTGGATCGCCTGCAAGCAGGCTCCTACAAATGGAGCCGGATGTCCGCCCTGCCACTCATCGTCCACCTCGATGCCGATGCGTTCTTCGTGTCGTGCGAACTGTCGATAAAGCCGGAGTTGCGGGGCACGAAATGCGCGGTCGGCGGGCGCGAGCGGGGGATCATTTCCTCGGCCAGTTACGAAGCGCGGGCCTGCGGAGTATACACGCCGATGCCGACCAAGCAGGCGTTGAAGGTTTGCCCGGACCTGATCCTGCTGCCGCACACCGCCGGCATCTACGGCCGGAAGTCGCGGGAAATGTTCGATCTTTGCGAGACGCTGACGCCCATCGTCCAGCGCAATTCCATCGACGAGGGCTACCTCGATATCGGGCCCTGCGGGTTCAAGAACATCGAGGAAATCGAGCGCAAGGTACGGGCGCTGCAGCAGCGCATTTGGGACGACCTCCAGATTCCCACTTCGTTCGGCATTGCCGCGAACAAGCTCGTTTCGGCGATCGCCAGCAAAGCGCGGAAGCCGCGCGGTTTTACGATCGTGCCGCCGGGGGAGGAGAGGGCGTTCCTGGCTCCGCTCAAGATCGGGGTGATTCCCGGCGTCGGCACCAAGAGCACGGAACGACTGGAGCGCGCCGGGATCCGGCTGGTCAGCGATCTCTTTACCCACAGTGAGCGTGAACTGGAGGAGCATTTCGGACGCTTTTGGCCGGAGATGCTCGCAATGGCCCGCGGCGAGGATGACCGGCCGGTGCACGTCGACCGCGAGGATGCCAAGAGCTACTCGGTGCAGGAAACCTTCGGCGAAAACATCGGCGAGTTCTCCGAGATCGAACGCATCGCCAAGCGGATGATCGACGAGCTCATGCCTGCCATTCGCGCCGACGGGAAGCGGGTCAAAACGATGACGCTCAAGGTGCGCTACCCGCGCATGGAGAACAGCACGGCCGGTCGAAGCCTTGCCGAGGCAACGGACCTCGAAGCGCCGTTTTATCCACTCGTCGGGCCATTGCTGAAGCAGGCCTGGACCAAACGCCTGCCGCTGCGGCTGGTGAGCGTCCGTTTTTCGGGGGTGGAGGAGGAAGCTGCGCAGCTGGAGATGTTCGCCCAAAGCGACGAAAAAAAGCGGCGCCTCGCCTCCGTTCTGGACAAACTCAACTCCCGGGGAGGGAAGGGCGTCGTCCGCCATGGGCACCAGCTTAGTGAGTGACACCAAGTTCACGAAGGACCCGAGTCAGGAAACTTTAGCTTGGGTCTTCGTGCACTTCGTGTTCTTCGTGGTGAGATGTCTTTACCCGAAATTGAGCAACGCATCGCCGCCGCCAAGCAGGCCGTTATCGCCGAAACGGAGCTCCTGCACCGGGAATTTGGCCGGGCGCGCACCGAGATCAAGCATGACGGCACCAAGGTGACCCCGGTGGATATTGCCATTTCGGAGCACATCATGGCGACCATCACGCGGCAGTTCCCCGCGGATCAGTTCTTCAGCGAGGAACTGGCTCCGACCGATGCGCCGGTGCCGGTGACCTCCCGGTTTTGCTGGGTGCTTGATCCGATCGATGGCACCAACAACTACGCCAATGGCATCAGCCATTGCGCGATTTCGCTGGGCCTGCTCGAAAATGGCCTGCCGGCCTACGGCGTCATCTATGATCTGGCCCGCCGCGTCCTGATCCATGGCGGAGCCGGCCGGGGCGTGTGGGATGGCGACAAGCCGGCCCGGGCCCGGCCCGAGGCGCCAAGCGGCCACAGTCTGGTCGGATTTCACTCGCCAGTCGAAAAAAGCTACGCGGCGGAAGGCAAACGCGTGATCGAGAATTTCAAGATTCGCGGGCTGGGCAGCAGCACCCTGCACCTGGCCTACGTCGCCGTCGGCCTGCTCGACGGGGTGGTGGAGCACAACAACAAGATCTGGGACATCGCCGCCGCCGCCGCCCTCGTCGAGGAGTCCGGCGCTGCCATCCACTATCTCAACCAGTCGCCGTTTCCGATGAAGGAATTCAGCCTCAAGTCCGCCCGGGTCCAGTACGTGACCGGCAACCGGGCGATGGTGGACCGGCTGCGGGAAATTCTCGGTCGTTAAAATCCTGCTAAGCCGGCGCGGCGCCATGCGATCCGCCGCTGCCGACTGGACATGCGGCAGGCCCGGGAATTGACTGCCGGCCGGCCCAAGCATGAAACCGCCGAAACTCGTCCTGCTGTCGGTTCGCGATTGCTTGCTCCACGTGCCGTTCAGCTCCTGGAGCCCGCCCGAAGCGAGGAGGTGGCTCGGCGGCGCCCCCGAGCCGGTCGATGCGTCGGTGGCCGGCGCTCCATGATCGCCGCCGCCTCCAAGCCGCCCATCCCGATGAACCCCGGTGAAATTACGGTGGTGTCCCGCGGACGCGGCCGGCTGCACGTGCGGTTCATGTCCGGCGTCAAGGTGAGCGACTCAGCCCGGCTATTTGCGAATATCGGGGAACTCGCGAAGGCCGAACGCGCGACGGAGGTGCTCATCGATGCCAGTGTGATCCAGGAGCGGTTGAGCCTGCTGCGCCGCCTGCAGATGATCATGGCATTTGTCGCCCACCTGCGGGGCCTTCGCATTGCCGGTGTGCTCTCCGAGATCACCATCGACCCGAAGCGGATCGGCGAAACGATGGCACGCAATCGTGGCGCCAATGTGAAGGTTTTCACCCACCTGTCGGAGGCGATCGCCTGGCTCGAGTGGGAGGAGCCGAACTAGGCGATTGATTTGCAGCCACACTTGGGCGGAAAGCGAAAGCGCGACGGAGTCCGACCACGCCGTCGCGGCTCCTTTTTGATCATCCCGAACGCGGGCTTCGGATTACACCTGGTACGTCTGCAATGGAACCGGATCGAGCACCTTGGCGGCGGGGAGCTTTTCCTTGAGCTGGTCCATGAACCAGGCGCGGGCCGGCGGGTCGCCATGGGTGAGGACAATGGAACGCGGCGAGGACTTCAGGGCGAAGTCCAGCAACTCGTCGCGCGTGGCGTGACCGCTGAACTCGAAGCGCTCGATGTGGGCCCGGACGCGGGTCTTGACGTTGGCCTCCGCGAACAGGAATTGGTCGCCATTCCGCGCCGCAAGCAGCTGTCCACCCGGGGTGTCGGGGTCGCAGTATCCGACAAAGCAAAGGCTGTGCTTGGCGTTGCCCACCAGGCCGGAAGCCAGGACATAGGACGGGGTATTCGCCACGACCATGCCGGAGCTGACGACGTAGATGCCCTGCTCGGACGGCTCCTTGCCCGGCTTGAGCTCGCGAGGGGATTTCCTGACCTTGAGTTCCTTGAGGATGCTGCGGGTGAAATGCACCAGCCCGGTCTTCTTGCAGATCTGGTCGAAGTAGTCGGCGATATCGATGCCGAGCCCGGAAACGAAGATCGGGGTGTCCACCAGGCGGCCGAACTTCCGCGCGTCATGGAGAATGGCCATGATCTCCTGCATGCGCCCGAGGGCGAAAACGGGGATGAGCACCGATCCGCCGCGCTGGATCGTGGCATTGATCGTCTCCACGAGCCGGATCATCTCCTGCGAGCGCTCGTGTCCGGGCGGCTTTTCGGTGGCCCCGTGGGTGGTCTCGGTGATAAGCGTGTCGAACCTGCCCTTGGGGAACTTCGCGGCGTCGAGAATGCGCTGGACGTTGAACAGCACGTCACCCGTGACAAAAATGCGCCGGTGTTTGTGGATGATCTCCACGCCAGCGGCGCCCGGGATGTGGCCGGCCGGGTGGAAGGTGAACTCGATCTCGTCGCGCGCGCCGGAAAACTTGCGCGGTGTGTTGAAGGGGAGCGCATACATCCGCGGCACACACCGGTCGATTTCCTCGTGCGTGAACAGCGGGTACTCGGCGATGCCCTTTTCCTCGCGTTCGCGAACCATGACATTGGCGGAATTGTGCAGCATGCGTTCGATCAGCATATGGCTGGGCTGCGTCATGATGACCGGAGTGTTCGGCTGGTTGCGCATGAGGAGCGGCAGCGAGCCGATGTGGTCCAGGTGACAGTGCGTGATGATGATCAGGTCCAGTTTGACGCCTTGGAGCGGGGTGAGGTTCGGCGCGGCCAGCCGGCCGACCTTCTTGGGGTGCAGGCCGCTGTCGATGACGAGGTGGAAGTCGCCGAGCTGGAGGTAAAGGGAGTTGGCGCCGATGCCGCCATCGGCGTTGAGATCGATAAGCTTCATTCGGTGCGCCCAGTCAGCCGCGGGGAATCTCCATGTCAAACGCCGGGATGCGAACGAAGACGCGGGCCCCGTTGGCATCGACCCCATGGAAGCTGCCATGCGCCCGGGCGTCACAATGTCCGACGTGGTAGCTGTTGTACGAAAAATGGTCCCCGGGAGCGAGAGTGGGCGTCTCGCCGACGATCTTGTCCCCCTCGACCACTAATTGGGTACCGTCGGCGTGCTCGATGACCCATTTGCGTCCCAGCAGGGTGACAGTGCGATCGGAACCGTTGTGGATGGTCAGGAAATAAATGAATGCGTGGGGCTTGTCCGCCGGCAGCTGACCGTCGCTCCCATTGCGATAGACGAGCTTGTCGAGTTCGACCCGGAGGCCCGGGAGTTCGAAGGAGGCGGGCATGGACAAGAACAAGACACGGAAACCTGAAACTTGAAACCTGAAACCGGAGGTCTTCCGCCTTTCGGCTTGCCCGAAAAATGCGCGGGCAGCACAAAGACTGGCTCCATGGAAAAACTCGCCCTGCTCTCGGTCAGCGACAAAAGCGGTCTGGTGGAATTCGCCACGGCCCTCGTCAAGCGGCACGGTTACCGCCTGCTTTCGACGGGCGGCACCGCCAAACTTCTGGCCGGCGCCGGCCTGCCCGTAACCGAGGTGAGCCAGCACACGGGTTTCCCGGAAATGATGGAAGGCCGGGTGAAGACCCTGCATCCGAAAATCCACGGCGGCCTGCTCTGCCGGCGGGACAAACCCGATCACCTGGCCGCGGCGAAGCAGCACGACATCGCCCTGATCGACCTCGTGGTGGTGAACCTCTATCCGTTCGAGCAAACCGTCGCCAAACCACACGTCGAGTTCGAGGAGGCCATTGAGAACATCGACATCGGCGGGCCGTCCATGCTGCGCAGTGCGGCGAAAAACCACGACAGCGTGACCGTGGTATGCGATCCGGTTGACTACCCCGCGGTGCTGGCCGGGTTGGCGAACCCGACCGATATGGCCGGCCTCCGGCGCAAGCTCGCTTTGAAGGTCTTCCAGCGCACGGGCGCCTACGACACCGCCATCGCGAAATACCTCGAAACCCAGCAGGCCGAGCCCGACCTCGAGGCCATGAGCGGTTTCCCGGCGACATATTCGTTGTCGCTGAAGAAGGCCCAGAGCCTGCGTTACGGCGAGAACCCGCACCAGAAGGCGGCACTCTACGGCACCTTTCACCAGCACTTCGAGCAGCTGCAGGGCAAGGAACTCAGCTATAACAACATTTTGGACATCACGTCCGCAACCTACCTGATCGGCGAATTCGAGCGCCCGACCGTCGCAATCCTCAAGCATACCAACCCCTGCGGCGTGGCGAGTGCGGATACGCTGATCGAGGCCTGGCACAAGGCCTATGCCACCGACCGGCAGGCGCCATTCGGCGGTATCATTGTCGTGAACCAGACGCTCGGCCTGGACCTGGCCGAGCAGATCAAGGAGATCTTCACCGAGGTGATCATCGCCCCTCGCTTTTCAGACGAGGCCCTGGCCGTTTTTGCCAAGCGAAAGAATTTGCGCCTGATGATTGCGAAGGAAGGCATCGGCCCCGACGCCCTGCAGGAGGTGCGCTCCGTCATCGGCGGCGTGCTCGTGCAGGACCGCGACCGCTCGATGGAGAAGATGGCTGCCTGCAAGGTCGTCACCAAGCGCCCGCCGACCGCGGAGGAGTGGGCCTCGATGCTCTTCGGGTGGAAAGTCGGCAAGCACGTAAAGTCCAATTCCATCGTCTACTGCCGGGGCGAGCAGACGCTCGGCATCGGCGCCGGCCAGATGGCGCGAGTCGACAGCTCGCGCATCGCCGTGTGGAAGGCAGGCGAGGCCAAGCTCGACCTGAAGGGCTCGGTGGTCGCCAGCGAGGCTTTATTCCCGTTTGCGGATGGCCTGATTGCGGCGGCCGATGCCGGCGCCACCTGCGCCATTCAGCCCGGCGGATCAGTCCGGGATGAGGAAGTCATCAAAGCCGCTGACGATCGCGGCATGGCGATGGTCTTCACCGGCGTCCGGCACTTCAAGCACTAGAGGTTTCGGAGCCGCTGTTGGATCGGAGGCGAAAACGTGGTCGAAGGAGGCGACGTTGTCGCTGCGTTCGACAAGCTCAACACCTTGAGCGAAGTCGAAAGGCCACGCGGCTACGCGTTAATGCCTCAGGCCGCCGGCGAGCTGGGCGGACCGCCCGCGGTTTCCTGAGTTTCCTTGCCGCGACCTTGGATCCAGGCCCAGATCTTCTTGAACTGGCTGCCCAGCGCGATCAGCCCGATGACGATCAGTTTCTTGAAAGCGAGGATGCCCACCCAGAGCACCTTGAAGAATCCGGCCTTGGCCGCGATGCCACCCGCCACCAGGGCGGCGAGGCCGTAGGCGGCGACCTTGTCCGTGCTCCCGTTGAAATCGGCGTAGCGGTGTCCCTCCTGAAAATCGATCATGCCCAGCAGCGTCGGGGTGGCGGCTTCCACCTGCTTCAATTGCGGCATGGTGGCCACGGCATTCAGGACCAGCACGCCGCGCCGCCCGAGCATCCGGATATTGTAGTTGAGCGTGTGCTCGGGGCTGTTCCCGAACTTGATTTCCTTCGCCCAATAGAGCTTGTGCGTCGCCGGATCGTACCGCGGCGGCGCGGCCCAGCCGACGAGTTCCACGGCGCGATAGCCCGCTTTCACGCGCTCCTCATTGGCCGCGCGGGTGTCCTCCTTCATCTGTTTCAGCAGGTCAGTGTAGTTGATCTTGGCGGCATCGTCGTCCTTGACGTAGCCGTCCTCGTCGAAGGTCACGACGACCGCCCAGCTTTCGTCGGCCATTGGGTCGAACCCGACAGGAACGATCATGCCCAGCGTCCCGCCGCCATTGGGATTCCCCCATAGCTTGGTCAGCACCGTTTCGGTGTCCTTCGGGTTGAGATAGCGGAAGCCCTCGGGCAGGGCGAGTTTCGCCAGGCCGTCGTGGAGGTTGAGCGTACCGGTCTGGTAATGAAGCGAAGCAACGAGCTTGGCCTGCGCGGCCGCCGCAGCCGCCTCGGCAGCGGCCCCGGCATCCGGGGCGGGCGGCGTCGCGGGGGGCGCGGGATCAGCGGCAAAGAGCGAACGGGTGAGAAGCAGGATCGCGAACAGGCACGGAAGGCGGGTCTTGTTCATGCTAAAAATGATGCACGGCAGGATACCGCATGCCGGCGGCCCCCGGCAGCAGTTCCGGCAGGATGAGCGTGATCGGCCGCGAGGCGAGTAAATTGCCGATGTTGCCGCGAACATTCGCTTGGCCCCGCCGCTGCCATGATTAAATTCAGGCCATGAAAGCGATTTTTCACCGCGGCTTGGCGATAGTCCTGTTGTTGCTGGCTGGTTGCTACACGGTCCCAGAGACCGGCCGGAAATCCATGATCCTGATTTCGCCGGGTGAGGAGGCCGAAATGGGCGCCACGGCGTTCGCCGACACCAAGGCCAAGGAGAAAATTTCCAACGATCTGGCCGCCAACGAACGCGTGCGCCGCGTGGGCCAGCGGATCGCCGATGCCGTGGGCGATGCCCTGCCGGGCGCCAAGTGGGAATTTGTGGTGTTCGACGATCCCAAGACCGTCAACGCTTTCGCCCTGCCGGGAGGCAAGGTCGGGGTCTACACCGGCCTGCTCGAACTCGCCATGAACGACGCCGAACTGGCAATCGTGATGGGCCATGAGATCGGCCACGTCACCGCCCGCCATGGAGCGGAGCGGGCCTCCCAAGGCATGGTGGCCGGCTTGATTGGGGCCGGGGTGGGCGCCGTCACCCAAAACACGCAGAGTCCGGATCTATGGAAAAAGGCCTATGGTCTCTTTGCGAACGGCGCGACGCTCGCGTTCTCGCGCTCCAACGAGAGCGAGGCCGACCACATCGGCATCCGCTATGCGGCCAAGGCGGGCTACAATCCCACGGCCGCGATCAGCTTTTGGCAAAAGATGGAGAAAAGGTCCAAGGACGGCACCGAGCCGGTCAAGTGGCTCTCGACCCACCCGCCGCATGCCGAGCGCATCGCCGACCTGCAGCGCTGGATGCCGGAAGTGCTGCCGCTCTATGAGAAGGCGAGGCTGCGCTACGGCGACATCCACTAGTTCTGACTAGCGCCCCGCCGGCACTTGGTCCAAGTTGCGGCATGTTTGATCCCATTGAAAAGCTGAAGGAATACGTGCGACAGGCGAGCGTCTCGGCCGACCCGCAGTTCAAGGCCGGCATGATCGGCGCCCAGAATTTTGTCACGGGCCTGCTCCGCGAGATGGGCTTTGCCGTCGAGGTGGTGCCGACCGTCCTGCACCCGGTGATTTTGGCCAAGCGCGGCGACAACCCAAGCTGGCCGCATGTGATCATCTACGGGCATTACGACGTCCAGCCGCCCGACCCGCTCGACAAATGGGCGACGCCGCCGTTCGAACCCGTGATCAAGGGCGAGCGCATCTACGGCCGCGGCACGGCGGACAACAAGGGACCGCTGATGGTGCACATTACTGCGGTGGCCCGGTTGTTGGAAAAAAATCCGAACCTGCCGCTGCGCCTGACGTTCGTCGTCGAGGGCGAGGAGGAGATCGGAAGCAAGAACTTCAAGACCTTCCTGCTGGCGAACAAAGAGAAGCTTCGCGCGGACTTCGTGTATTTCTCCGACACGGGCATTCCGAACCCGGAGCAGATGGTCGTCACAGTGGGACTTCGCGGCATGCTCGCCTTCGAGGTCGAAATCACCGGGCCGCAGTCCGACCTGCACTCCGGGCTGCATGGCGGCGTGCTGATGAACCCGTTGCAAGCGCTGGCCGAGCTCTGCGCGTCGCTGCACACGCCGGACGGCCGGGTAAACCTGCCTGGTTTCTACGATACCGTGGTCGAACCCCAGCCGTGGGAACGCGAGCAGCTGGCGAAACTCGGTTTGAAGGAGACGGACTATGCGGCATTTCTGGGCATCAAGGAATTTCACACGCCCCCGGGTTACACACCCTTCGAGGCGGTTCGTTTCCTCCCCACGCTCGAGTTCAACGGCTTCAGCGGCGGCTACCAAGGCGAGGGGACCAAGACAGTTATCCCCAGCAAGGCAAAGGTGAAGATCACCTGCCGGCTCGTGCCGAATCAAACGCCGGAGGCACTCAAGGAGCCGATCTTCGCCGCCATCCGGGCGCGCTGCCCGAAAGGGGTGACGCTTACCATCACCGAGCAGCACCATGCGACGCCTTACGTGGCGATTCCGCCGGACCGCTCGAACACGCCCAAGGACCAGTCGCCGATCCTGGCTCGCGGCTTCCGTGCGGTGGACAAAGCCGTCACCGAGGTCTGGGGCAGGCCACCGCTTTATCTGCGCGAAGGCGGTAGCGTGGGGCTCGTCGCCGACCTGAAGCAGGTGCTGGGGCTCGACGCGGTCATGCTCGGCCTTTTCCTGCCGGAAGACAACCTGCACGCTCCGAACGAGAGCTTCCACCTCGGCGTGATGAAGAAGGGAATCGAGGCTTCGGAGCGTGTGCTGGCGGAGCTGGCGAAAGGGTAAGAAAACACCGAGAAACGAAGATCTGGTCTTCGCTTTTTCGTTTCTTGGTGTTCAAAAATAAAAAAGGCCGCGGATCGCTCCGCGGCCTTTCGAAAGCGGATCGCAGCTTACTGCTTCTTGACGAGTTCGATGAAGTCGACACGGCGATCCTTCGCCCACTCGGACTCGGAGCCGCCCTGCTTGGAATCGGTCGAACCCTTGGAGAGGGTCTCGAGGCGCTTGACGTCGGCCCCCTTGGATTCGAGGAAGCGCTTCACGGAATTGGCGCGGTTGTCACCGAGGCCCATGTTGTATTCCGCCGTGCCGCGCCAGTCGCAATGTCCGACCAGCACCAAGCTCTTGCCCGGGTTGTCGTTGAGCCACTTGATCACGGCGTCGAGCTTGGGGCGCTCAGCGGGGGCGACAGAATAGCGATCGAGGGCAAAATAGATGGGATCGACGACGCTCTTGGTTTCATCAACGGGCGTGCCCACGTTACCACGCGGCTCAAGATTAACGTTATCACCCGGCACGGCCATCTGATCGGGATTGATCGTGGAACTGGTCGGACCCATCGGCGCAGTCTGATCGGGACCACGAACCGGCTTCTTCGTACAGGCCGTGAGAAGCAATGAAACGACGGCCAAAGTGATGCCGATAAGTTTGGAAACGTTCTTCATAGTGAGCGGGAAAGGTGAGCGAGGTTATTGGATAAAGGGTAGATACGCGCAAGAACGAATCTTATGAAATCGCCTGCGGGACGCGGTCTAGGCGCGATGGTCGATCAAGCCGATTTCGAGGGAATAACGCGTGAGGCTGGCGACGTCATGAAGGTTTAACTTGCGCATCAGGTTTGTGCGATGGTTGTCCACGGTCTTCACGCTGATGCCCAGTTTCTGGGCGATTTCCTTCGTGCTGTTGCTTTCCGCGACCAGCTTGAGAATCTCGCGCTCGCGATCGGTGAGAGCTTCGATGCCCGCACTGGAACCGTTGTTAGCCACGACCGTGCGGAGGAGCGCGGCGACGCCCGGCCCAAAATAGGTGCCGCCTTGGGCGATGGTGCCCAGGCCTTTCTTGAATTCGCCCAAGCCCGCGGTCTTTTCGACGAAGCCATGGGCGCCAGCCTCCAGCATCTCGCGTACGAGGGCGGGACTTTCGTAGGCGGAAAAGACGAGGACACGGGTATTTTTCAGCTGCTTGCCGATGCGGCGGAGGATATCCACGCCGCTCAGCCCGGGCAGCCGGGCGTCCAAGACCAGCAGATCGGGCTTCAATTCGAGGCAAAGCTGGCAGGCCTGTTCGCCTTCGCCGCTTTCGCCCACGATCTTGTAGGCCGGGTCCACGCGCAGGATTTCCGCCAGCATCTCACGGATGGCGGTGTGGTCTTCAACGATGACGATGCGTTTGGGCGAAGAAGCGGAAGGCACGATGACAGGAGGGTGAGGAGTAAGCCCTAAGGCATTACCGGGATGCACTCTTCCGAAAACTGGGGGGAAATACAACCCTGATTAGGTGTTCCAAGAACCGACCTAGCCGATGAGCCCAAGATACTTAGGCAAGGGTGGTGGGGCGACTGGGATTCGAACCCAGAACCAATTGCTTAAAAGGCAACTGCTCTACCATTGAGCTATCGCCCCGCCTTAACCCTAGGCGGCGATAGTTTTTCGCCCGGACGGCAAGGCAAGTTTTATTTGCACCGAGGGGAGTTGTATCCCGACATTGACCGCCCCATCCCAATCGGTGCACACTTCCTGACCCCTCAAGACTTCGTGGGAACAATCCTAAAATTTCCGGATCAGAACGACCCTGAGCAAATGACCGCCAAGGCCCAGGAAGTTGCACTCGACCGCATGTTGGTAGACCGCTTTAAGAGCGGAGATACGACCGCGTTCGACCAGTTGGTAACCCGCTATTGGGACCGCATCTATGCGATGACCAACCAGCTGCTGCGAAACCAACAGGACGCCGAGGAGGTCACGCAGGACGCGTTCATCCGCGCGCACCGCGGACTGGTGAATTTCCGCGGCGACTCGGCGTTCTCCACGTGGCTGTACCAGATCGCGACCAACCTCGCCCGCAACCGGTACTGGTACTGGTGGCGGCGCAAACGGGACAAGTCCATTTCGTTTGAGGCGCCGGTCAGTGGCGAGAACGATACGACGCTCGCGGAACTGATTCCCGCCGAGCAGGAGACCCCGGAGGACGCCACCGTCACCCAGGAATTTGTCGGCCGAGTGGCCGAATGCATGGAGCAGTTGAACGAGAAACACCGCGAGATTCTCATCCTGCGCAACATCCAGAATCTCGCCTACGAAGAAATTGCCGAGATCCTCGGCATCAGCGTAGGCACCGTCAAGAGCCGCATCGCCCGCGCCCGCGAAAACCTGCGCGAAAAACTAGGGGAGGAATTCCAGCCATGAAAGACAGCCGATTCATCGATTTGTTGAACCTGTACATTGACCGCCAGATCTCCGTCACGGAAACCGCCGAACTCGAAGCCGAGATCCAGCAGAACCCGAAGCGGCAAGCCGTCTACCGACAATACTGCCAGATCCATTCGGCCACCAAGCTGGTCTATGACAGTTTCCGCGCCCACGCTCCCGAACAGCCCGTACTGCCGGCCGATCGCACCGGCGTGGTCGAGCTTTTTGAAACGAAGCGCCGCCGGAACCATCTTGCCTACTATGCCGCGGGTGGTCTTGCCGCCGCCGCGTGCCTCACCCTCGTCTTCATGCGTCACAATTCCACGCCACCCGCTGGCCTGACGATCGCGGCGAATCCGACTGAGGTTCGTTCCACGCCCCCGACGCCCGCACCTGTCCAGGTGGCGACGGTTGCTCCGGTCAAAATGCCGGAGCCGGCGGTCAGCTTCGTGAGCCTGCGCAACGCCGCAACGAATACGCCGGACTATTCGGCCATGCTGGCGGTCCTGCGTGAGCAGGACCAGGAGCGCGCGATCGCCAACGGCAATCCCCCGGCCGCTCCCATTCACTCGCTGTTTGATGACGGATTGTTCAATGCCAATCGGGTCGTCCCCGCACAGGACTCGAAGCTGTTCCGCATCCAGCAGACTTCCGGCTCGCCGGGCGACTCGACGGTCTTCCAATTCCAGCGCTGAGGGTCAGCCCAGCGCTTTCTTGATCAGGGCCTCGGTTGTGGCCGAGGATCCCAAAGCCACCCATGCCTGGCGCACCGCCTTGTCGGCGTCGGCCGATTTGTAGCCTAGTGCGGTCAGAGCCAGGACTGCGTCGCTGAGACGGCTGTCCGTCGCCGGCGAGGCCACGGCGGACTGCCCCGCCGCCACGGTGCCGAGGTCGGCAGGATTCAACTTGTCACGCAGTTCGATGACGAGTCGCTCGGCGGTTTTCCTGCCGATCCCCGGACACTTGGCCAGGAGCCCGACGTCGCCCGAGGCGATGGCCGACTTCAGGGTGGGGAGCGAGAGCTTGCTCATCACGCTGAGCGCCATTTTTGGACCGACGCCGGTGACTTTCTCGACGAGCAGGCGGAAAAAATCCCGGTCCTCCTCGGTGGCAAAGCCATAGAGCGTGGCCGAATCCTCGCGATAAACCGCCAGCGTGTGCAGCTTGGCGGGGCGGCCGGCCGGCGGCAGGCGTTCCGCCGTGGTGATCGGAATGTGTATTTCGTAACCGAGGCCGCCCGTTTCAATGACCGCCGTCAGCGGCGTGGCGGAAACCAGGGTGCCGGCGACGCTGGTGATCATTTGAGTCCAAGCACGTCCTGCATGTCGTAGACGCCGGGCGGCTGCGTCGCGACCCAATGCGCCGCCCGGATGGCCCCGCGCGCGAAGATGCCGCGATCGCTCGCCTTGTGGGTAAGCTCGATCCGTTCGCCGAGTGCGGCGAAAAGAACGGTGTGGTCGCCGACGACATCGCCGCCGCGGAGTGCATGGACACCCACCTCCGTCGGCTGGCGTCCGCCGGTGATGCCGGAGCGGCCGTGCCTCAGGGCGTTGGCCGTCAGCTTCCTTTCCTCCAGGATGATCTCGAGCAGGCGCGCGGCGGTCCCGCTGGGCGCATCCTTTTTGAAGCGATGGTGCATCTCGATCACCTCGGCGTCGTAGTCCGAGCCCAGCACCGCCGAGGCGCGACGCGTGAGGGCGAAAAGGAGGTTCACCCCAACCGAAAAGTTGCCGGCCCAGACACATGGTACCTTGCCTGCGAGCGCCAACAGGTGCTTTTTCTCCTCGGCGGCGTGCCCCGTGGTGCCGATGACGATGGGCTTGCGATGCTTCGCGGCCAGCTCGAGCAGGGAGCCGGTGGCCTGGTGGGTGCTGAAATCGATGATCACGTCGCACCCGGCCACCTGTGCGGCCGGGTCATCGCCGGCATCCGTGGCGGCGGAAATCACCGCGTCCATTTCACCCGCGAGGCCCGCAATGGTCTGGCCCATGCGACCCTTCGCGCCATTGAGAAGTATTTTCAAGGCCATGGCGTCACCCCTTGAAGGCTTTGAGCGTCGCGAGCAGCGTCTGCCGGCTGGCCTCGCTCACGGTGCTCAATGGCAGGCGGACCTCATCCGAACCGATGATGCCCGCGCGGGCCATGGCCAGCTTGATCGGCGCCGGGTTGGACTCGATGAAGATGGCCTTGAAAACCGGATAGAGTTTCCGGTGCAGCGCGCGCGCCTTCGGATAGTCATTGGCCAGCGCGAGGGAGACGAGCTTGCCGACTTCACGGGGGTAGAGATTGCTCGCCACGCTGATGACGCCCTTCGCCCCGACCGACATGAAGGGCAGGGTGAGGCTGTCGTCGCCGCTCAGCACCGTCATCGCATCGCCCAGCGCCGCGATGATCTGGTCCACGCGGTCGACGCTGCCACCGGCTTCCTTGATGTGGGCGACGTGCGGGTATTTCGCGCGGAGGCGCTCCATGACCTTGACACTGATTTCGATCCCGCAACGGCCCGGGATGGAGTAGAGGATGATCGGTTTCTCGGTGACGTCGGCGATGCGCGCGAAGTGTTCGAACAATCCCTCCTGGGTCGGTCGATTGTAGTAAGGTGCCACCTGAAGGAAACCGTCGGCCCCGGCCGCATCGGCGTCCCGCGTCATGTCGATGGCCTCGCGGGTGGAATTGGAGCCCGTCCCCGCGATGACCGGCACGCGCCCGCGGGTGGCGTCGACCGTGCAGCGGATGATGTCGAGATGCTCCTCGTGCGAGACGGTCGGCGATTCACCGGTGGTGCCGACCGGCACGAGCCCGCTGATGCCGCCCTTGATCTGGAAATTCACCAATTTTCGCAGCTCATCGTAGGCGACGGCGCCGGCCTGGAAAGGCGTGACGATTGCGGTGTAGGTGCCGGTGAACGTGCGGGGGCGATTCATGGGAAAGTTACCTTGATCGATACAAGGATAGGCTGTAGGGAAAGCACAGCTTTAAGGGCGGTTCACGCATAAAATTCCATGAGCACGACACTTCACGTAGAAATTGTTAACGATCTGCTTAAGCTCGCCGTCGAGAGCGGGGCCAGCGATATCATCATCAAATCGGAGAAGCCCGGTTACCTCCGCCTGGGTGGCCGGCTCCGGTCGGTCGAGATGGACCCGATTGCCTGTGACACCGCGCAGTCCTTTGTGGACGAGAAGGTGCCGCGCATTTTCCGGGACAAGTGGGACAAGGACGGCCAGGTGGACTTCGCCTATGCCGCGGACGACATCGGGCGATTTCGTGTGAACGCCTTTCACCAGCGCGGCCTGGTCAGCATCGTTTTCCGTCACATCAAGAGCCGCCCGCCGACCTTCGAGGACTTGAAGATCGACGGCACGACCCTGATCAAGATGGCCCAGGCCAAGGACGGCATCCTGCTGGTGTGCGGCGCCACGGGCTCCGGCAAGAGCTCCACGATGGCCGCCATGCTCAACTGGTTGAACCAAAACTCGGACAAGCACATCGTCACCATCGAGGACCCGATCGAATATACCTTCAGCGACGACAAGTGCCTGTTCCAGCAACGCGAGATCGGGCTGGACGTGCCAAGCTTCGAACTCGCGATCAAATCCGTGCTGCGCCAAAACCCCGACATCATCCTGATCGGTGAAATGCGCGACCGGGAAACCTTCGAGACGGCCATCTCCGCCGCCGAAACGGGCCACCTGGTCATCTCGACCATGCACGCAGCCACGGTGAAGCAATCGCTGACGCGCTTGTTCGAATTCTTTCCACCCGACCAAATCGAGCAGGCCCGCCGCCAGATCGCGGGCACCTTGCGCGGCTTCATCTGCCAGAAATTGATCCCCGCGCTGGAGGGCGGCGGCCGTTTCGCGGCACACGAAATCCTCATTGCCGACGCCACGGTCAGCAACCTCATCCTCGATGGCCACAACGACAAGATCCAGCAGTTGCTCGAGGGGAACAGCGACTCGGGCTCCAAATCCTTCAACAAGGATCTCTTCCGTCTGATCAAGGAGGGGAAGATCAGCAAGGCCGACGGCCTGCGCTTCTCGCCCAACGCCCCGGCGCTGGAGATGAACCTGAAGGGCATCTTCTTCAAAACCTGATGGTTAACGGCCCCGTTCGATGCCGGCCGACGGCCAGCCGGGCTTCCGGCGCCGGCGGGAATATTAGGACTTGGTTTTTGGCGGTCCGACGGGTTTAACCGACCCTTCATCTATGTCACTCGCACTCCTTTTCGCAGGTCAGGGCGCTCAAAAGGTCGGCATGGGAAAGTCGCTTTACGACGGTTCTTCAGCCGCCCGGACGCTTTATGACGAAGCGGATCGCATCCTCGGCTGGAGCCTGACCAAGGTCAGCTTCGAGGGGCCGGAGACCGAGCTTACGCAGACAAAGATCTGCCAGCCAGCGCTCTACGTCCACGGCCTCGCGATGCTGGCGGCGTTGCGGGAAAAGGGCAGGGCGATTGAGGCGAAGATCGCCCTTGGCCTGAGCCTGGGCGAAGTGACGGCACTCGCTGCAGCGGACGTATTTGACTTTGCCACCGGCCTCAAGGTCGTCGCCGAGCGGGGCCGCCTGATGCAGCTGGCCTGCGAGAAATCGACCGGCGGCATGGCGGCCATCATCGGCGAGGACCGGCCCAAGGTGGAGCAGCTTTGCAACGAATTTGGCATCCAGGCGGCCAACTTCAATGCTCCGGGCCAGATCATCGTCTCGGGCGAGAAAACCAAGGTCGAGGCCCTCGTGGCCGCCGCGAAGGACAAGGGCCTCAAGCGCGTGATGGCCCTGAATGTCGCCGGCGCTTACCACAGCCGCCTGATGGAACCGGCTCGCGAGGAATTCGCTCGTTATCTCGCCGGCGTGAGCTTCCGCGCGCCGAAGTTCACCGTCTTCACCAACACCACCGGCCAGGCCGTCAGCGAGCCCGGCCAGATTCGCGAGGCCCTGGTCAAACAGGTGGTCTCGTCCGTGCTCTGGGAGGACTGCATGCGCAGCGCCGTCGCGGCCGGCGCCACGGAGTTCTACGAATGCGGTCCCGGGGCCGTGCTGGCCGGATTGGCCAAGCGCACGGACAAGGCCTGGGTCGTCAAATCCTTCGCCGAACTGGCCGATATTCCCGCCTGAGCATGTCCGCGCCACTCACCCGCAACTTCTGCATCATCGCCCACGTCGACCACGGCAAGACGACGCTTTCCGACCGGCTGCTCGAGTACACGAGCACGATCACGAAGCGTGAGATGACCGACCAGCATCTCGATGCCATGGATCTCGAAAAAGAGCGGGGCATCACCATCAAGATGCACCCGGTGGTGATGAACTACCCGGCCAAGGATGGAAAAACCTACAAGCTGCATCTCACCGATACGCCGGGTCACGTGGATTTCTCGTATGAGGTCTCGCGCTCGCTGGCGGCGTGCGAGGGCGCGCTGCTGCTCATCGACGCGGCCCAGGGCGTCGAGGCCCAGACCGTGGCCAATGCCCACCTGGCTTTCCAGCAGGGCCTCAAGGTCATCCCGGTGATCAACAAGATCGATTTGCCGAGCGCCAACCTGGAGCTGTGCATGAAGCAGCTGGAGGACATCCTCACGATTCCCGCCGAGGAAGCGATCCTCGCGAGCGGCAAGTCCGGCATCGGCATCCAGGAAATCCTGGAGGCGGTCGTGGCCCGCATCCCGGCACCACGCTGGACGGACTATCCCACGCTGCGTGCGCTGGTCTTCGACTCCAAATACGACTCCTATCGCGGGGTTATCTCGTACATCCGCGTGTTTTCAGGCACCATGCGGGCCGGCGAGATGATGATGTTGATGAGCACCGGGCAGAAATCCGAGGTCAAGGAGGTCGGCGTGTTCCGGCCGGGGATGGAGAAGATCAAGGAGCTCGGCCCGGGCGACGTCGGCTACATCGTCAGCAACATCAAGAGCACCGACGAGATCAAGATCGGCGACACGGTGACCCACGCCAACAAACCCGCCGGCGAGATGCTGCCGGGCTACAAGGAAGTGCGGCCGATGGTGTATTGCGGCCTCTATCCCCTCGAGTCGGACGATTACGAAAAGCTCAAGGTCGCCCTCGCCAAGCTGCGGTTGAACGACTCCGCGCTGATCTATTCGTCGGAAAGCTCGGTGGCGCTGGGCTTCGGCTTCCGGTGCGGCTTCCTGGGACTGCTGCACATGGAAGTGGTGCAGGAGCGCATCCGGCGCGAGTACGACGTTGAGATCATTTCCACGTACCCCAGCGTCGTCTACAAGGTGAAGAAGCACGGCGGCGAGGTAATCGAGGTCGACAATCCCATCAACCTACCGGACCCGGGCACGATCGAGGAAATCAGCGAGCCCACGATCAAGGCGTCGATCCACATTCCCAACGAATTCATGGGCGACATCCTCGGCCTCGTCATGGAAAAGCGCGGCAGTTGCGACCATACCGACACCCTGGATGGCGCGCGGGTCATGCTGACCTGTGTGCTCCCGCTCAATGAAATCCTGGTCGATTTCAACGATCGGCTGAAGAGCATCACCCGCGGCTACGGCTCGATGGACTACGAACTGGGTGAGTACCGCGCCTCCGACCTGGTGAAGATGGATATTCTGGTGAACCAAGACCCGGTCGATGCCTTTGCCAGCATCGTGCACCGGTCCAAGGCCGAGGGGCAGGGGCGCGCGCTATGCGAGAAGCTGGCCGAGATCATCCCGCCGCAGATGTTCAAGATCGCGGTCCAGGCCGCCATCGGGGGCAAGATCATCGCCCGTGACAACGTCCGTGAGATGCGCAAGGACGTCACCGCGAAGTGCTACGGCGGCGATATCAGCCGCAAGCGCAAGCTCCTCGACAAGCAGAAGGAGGGCAAAAAGAAGATGAAACAAATTGGTCGCGTTTCGATCCCACCCGATGCCTTCATCCAGGTGCTCAAAACGAACAATTGACCCCCAGCCACCGTGTTCGACTTCCTGTACTCGAAAGAAGGGAAAATGCGCCGGAGTGCCGCCCAGTGGCTGGAGATGGCGGAACGGGTTTACGACTACCGGCGCGATCAGCTGAGCGCGGCCCAGCTCCTCAAGCTCCAGACCGCCACCGGTGAACTGAAAGCAGGGATCAAGGACAAGGCCGGGATACCGGCGCTGACGAAGTCGATCGAGAAGCTGGAGGCCGTCATGCGGGAGGTGGGCGGGCGGATCTATCCGGTGACCTCATTGGTCGAAAATGTGGATTTCTTCCTCGTCGCCGCGATCGTGATCCTCGGGATGCGCGCCTACTTCATCCAGCCGTTCAAGATCCCGACCAATTCGATGTGGCCGACGTACTACGGCATGACCTCGGAGGTATTCAAACCGGGCGAGGAACCCGCCGCGCCGGCGAAACTGGCCCGACTGATTACGATGGGCGCAACCAACTACACGCTCAAGGCACCCGCTGACGGGGAAGTGCTGATCCCGATTTACCGGAATGGCGCCATTGCCCACGCCGAACGCCCCGGCCGGACCATGGGAGTCTTTCCCGCCCAGATTCATGATTACGTGCTCTCGGTGGGTGGCGAGACGGTCAAAGTGAGCGTGCCCGCGGATTGGGCGCGGTCGGGTGACTTCGGTTTCCACAGCGTCTTGAGCAAGACCTTCTTTGGCGGCGATCCGTCCGGCATGTATGCGGCCGCGAGAGCCCGGCCGCTGGAAAATTCAGTCCTGCCGCTCGCGGGACAAAACGACGACCGGGTCCTCTGGGTGCCAACCGGCCGGACGGTGCGCAAGGGCGATGCGATCCTGTCCTTTGACATCCTGACCGGGGACATGCTGTTCGTTGACCGGATCAGCTACAATTTTTTCCCGCCCAAGGTCGGCCAGGGCTTTGTTTTTCACACCCGTCAGATCGCGGGCATCGGCTTGGACCAGTACTACGTCAAACGCCTCGTCGGCCTGCCGCGCGATACCCTGGAGATGCGCCGCCCAACGCAAATGGGCGCCAATGGACCGCAATCCAAAATGCGAACCTCGGAGGCTCAGTTGTACCGCAACGGCAAGCCGATCGACGGCGCCGAGGCCTTCAAAAAGAACGCCAACAAGGACGGTCTGTATCCCGGCTATACGGAGGGCGGGCTTTTGAGTTTTGGCGACACGCTCACCGTTCCGGATGGTTCGTATTTCGCGCTGGGGGACAATTCACCCAACAGTTCCGACGGTCGCGTTTGGGGCTTTATCCCGGACAAGGAAGTCGTCGGGCGGCCGCTGTTCATCTATTATCCGCTGACCACACGCTGGGGTTTGGCCAGGTAAGTCGTCTATGGGTTCTGATTAGCTCCGTTGCCGGCGTCTGTATCGCACAATATACGTTATGTCTAATATACTATATTCTGATTATCTGTCACTTACGCTGTGATATGGCTCGTTATTGCAGCGATCGTCTCTTGCGGAGCATCCTCCAGAAGATAATGCCCCGCCTCGGCTAGATAATCGGCTCGGGCATTCGGTAGCAACCCCCTCCAGCGATCGAAATAGTGCCGGTTGAAACAGAAATCCCGGCCGCCCCAAATGATCCGGACCGGGCGTTCGCGCAGCAACGGCAAGGCGGATTCGATCTTCGCCAAAGCCACGTCGTTTGGAGCCCCTCGCCCTTCCGGAATATCCAGCACAAAGCGGTGCGTGGCGATGCGGCTGGCCCAGGAATCGTACGGAAACACAAACCCGCGTTTAACGGCGTCCGGCAGCGGCTTGCTCACCGCCATCCAAGTGGCGGGTCCCGCAAAACCATTAAAGCCACGCACGACGAGCTCGCCAATCAGCGGCATCCGGCAGAACCGGATGCGCCACGGAATCACCGTATCGGCAAAGGCCGCGGTGTTGAGGATAACGACCTTCCCCAGCTTGTCACACCTAGGCAAACAGGTACCCAGGCCGATCGGTCCGCCCCAATCATGCACGATCAGGTGAATCTTCCGGAGGTTCAGCGAATCCAACAATCGGCCGAGGTTCTCGACGTGGTTGCCCAGGGTATAGTCGTAGTACTGCGGCTTGTCGGACAACCCGCACCCCAAGTGATCCGGCACGATGCACCGGATGCGCCCACGCAGCGCCAGGACCACATTGCGGTAGAAAAACGACCAAGTGGGATTGCCGTGGACCATCAGCACCGCGTCGTCGCCAGTGCCCTCGTCCAAATAGCTCATCATGCCTGAGCCGGTATCGAACCGCTTTGGTTCGAAGGGATAGAGCTCTTTGAGCCAGGCCGGCAATTGTGGACCGTTCACCATTCCACCGCCAGCATGAGGCTGTTCAATCCACTGCCGATGCCCAGCAATGCGGCCTTTTGCCCCGGGCGCAGCGCTCCCTGCTCGGCCGCCAGGGCCAGGGTGGCCGGCAACGCCGCCGAGCCGGTGTTGCCGAGGAACTCGACCGACGCGAAATCCTTCGCCGGATCAATCTCCAGGGTCTCGTAAAGCTTGCGCCGGTGGGCCGAGCCGACCTGGTGCGTGATTACGCGGTCCGGCGTTTCTACGCCCCAGCCCGTTTCGGCGGCAAACTTGGCCCACGTCGCCTTGGCCACGTCCATCCCGGCGAGTAACAGCTGTTCGGAATCGGTTTCCATCACCAGCGCTTCACCCTCGCTGTCGCCCTGACAGAGATCGCTGTGTTTCGTCTCCGCATGTGCGCTGCCGGCCAGCAATCGGTGCTTGGGCCGGCCGGCGGGAATCAGATCCTCGTGACAGATCACCGCCGCCACCGCCGCCGATCCAATGGTCAGATTGGCGAAGAACGGCTTGATGGCATTTCGATCCAGCGGCGTATCCAACAGATGCTTGATCGTGCGTTCAACCAACGGCCGCCCATTCTCGCCTGAAACCACCATGCCGCATTTGATCTGCCCCGCATCGATCATGGCCGCGAGCGTCACCATGCTGTTGAGGAACCCGAGGCAGGCATTGGAGACGTCAAACACCTGGCAGTCGGGCCCGAGGCCGATCTTGCGGTGGGCAAACGAAGCTGTGGCCGGCTCCAGCATGTCACGGCAGACCGCCGAGTGGATGAAGACTTCCATCCGCTCCGCCCGCAGGGCCGAGGTCTTGAGCACGGCGCGGCCGGCGGCGGCACTGGCGTCCGATGGTCTCGTGCCCGGCGCCCACATGCGGCGTTCCTTAATGCCGGTCATCAGTTCCAGCCGCCCCGCTGGCAACTTCAGGCGGTCGTATAGCGGCTTCAGACGTTCCTCGATCGCCGCCGAGGTCCACTTTTCGTCCGGCAACGCCGTGGCGATCGACTCGATGCAGGCGTGCGCGAATTTCATTCGCTCCACTCCCAATGCCAGACGCCAAACTCCAAACAAAAAGCCAGAGACTTCATTTTGGCGTTTGGATTTTGGTGCTTGTCGTTTCTGGCCGCATGGCCAGCCGGATGATCTCCTTGTCGAAATAGTTGCTACCGAGGCCGGCGTCCACCACCAGCGACGTGCCGTTCAGGCCGCTGCTGCGCTCGCTGAGCAGGAAAACGGCGACGTTGGCTACTTCCTGCGTTTCGAGGTTGCGCTTCCGGAAAGTCAGCTTTTCGGCGTACAGGTAGCTCTCCAAATAGCCCGGAATACCGGCCGACGCGCTCGTCTTGAGCGGACCCGAGCCCAGCACATTGAACCGGACCTCACTCCCCGCGCTGAACGACTTGGCCAGGAAACGCGCACAGGACTCCAGCGCCGCCTTGATCGGCCCCATGTAACCATAGTTATCGGGCGTCACCAGGAGCGATGAAATCCCGATGGTTACGACCGACGCATTCTTCGCCAGGTACGGCTTGAAAGCCTGGGCCAGCTCCACCAGCGAAAACGCCGAGATTGAGGTAGCCTGGAGGAAATCCTTTCGCTTGGTTTCGGCGAAGGTTTTGAAGCCCTCGCTGTAATTGGCGAAGGCGATCGAGTGCATCAATCCGTGAACCGGCATGAACCCTGCCTTGGCCACGTCGGCCGCCAGCCGTTCACAAGCGCCCTCCTCTTCGACGTCACAAATGAAAACCGGCTTGCCCGCCAGCTGGGCTTCCAGGGTTTTCCTGCGTGCCTCGGATCGCACGGCGTAGACCACGCGAGCACCCTGCTCCTCCAGTGTCCGCGCGATAAACCAGGCGACGCTCTTCTTGTTCGCGACGCCCTGCACGACGAAGGTCTTGCCCGCCAGTTGGAGAAAATCGCTCATGCCGTGGTCGTCACCTGGCCCTCCGGCTTCTTCCACGCCACGGCGAACTCGACGTTCAGCACCTTCTTGTCGCCGTTTTTCATCACACCGGTCAGAAAATGAAATTCGCCGATCGTCTCCTTGCGCTTCACTTCGATGGTAACGGTGTCGCCGGGATAGACCGGCAAGCGGAAGCGCACGTCGGTCACCTTGCTGAGCAGCGGTACGCCGGCCTGTCCGCCGCCGGCCGCAGCCATCAGCTTGGCCATGAGCAACGCGCCGGTCTGGAACACCGCCTCACTGAGCAGCACACCCGGCGTGATGGGCGCTCCCGGATAGTGCCCCTTGTAGAAATCCTCGTCGGCGCGCCAGGTGCGGCGGGCGACGAGCGTTTCGCCGGAATGGGAAACGATTTCGTCCACGAACAGGAACGGAGGACGATGGGGGATGAGTTTTTCGACTTCGGTCACGGTAAGGGATCAGGCGCCGGCGGGAACGGAGGCACGCTTGCGGGCTGCGATGTATTTGTCGACCTGGTTGGCGACAATCACGCCATAATTGATGGTGCCCAGCCAGCCGGACATGATGATGCCAACTGAGCCAGCATGGTAGAGGCCGGGCAGCTGGTTTGGGAGGTCCATGGAAACCTTCAGACCTTCGAACTTCGTGCCGAACGACGTTCCGTTCCAGTGCCTGGTGTAGTATTCGATGGTGCGCGGCGTGGCGGCTTCCATCCAATCGATCTTGGTCCGCACGCCCGGGATGTACTTCTCCAGCGAGGCGATCGACTCGTCGATGAGTCGCTGCTTCTCGACCGCGTATTGCTCCTCGCTGAGCGCCTTCCAGTCCTCGTAGCGGGCGTTGATCGACACCACCACGGTGTAGCGATCCGTGCCCGGGCGGGTGTCGGGATAATACATCGAGAACGTCCGGCTCGTGGTGTGCAGGTCGACCAGTTTCTCGCTCGAGAACTTGGGCTCCTCGGAGGTGAAGACAAGGTCGCCGATGTGCGGCAGCGTTTCGCCCTTCCTGATGCCGAGGTAGACCTGGCAGGAGCTGCTATTGACCCGCACGGCCTTCGTTTGGGCGACAAACTCCGGCGTAAAGTTTTCCTCGCCCCCGAGCCGGAGCACCGTGTTCTTGATGTTTGAGTTCGAAAGCACGGCGTCGCAGCGAATCGTCTTGCCGTTCGCCACCACGCCCGCGACCTGCCTCCGGCCGTCGCGCACCTCGGTCAGGACTTTTTCGACCAGGACGTGCTTGCGCAGCTCGACGCCATTCTTCTTCAGTTCGCCGGCCATCTTTTTAACGAGCACATCCGTGCCGCCTTGGAAGGTATAGACGCCCTTGCTCATGAAATTGGAGAAAACGATGCCAAAGGTGATGGCCGGATCTTCCAGCGTGGAACCGTTGGCGTAGGCAATGGGCTCCATCAGCAACCGCTGGACGTCCTCGCGCCCCGGAAAATACCGGGCGAACATCTGCCCGGTCGTCTCCGGGTTGTTGTCGTAGAAATTCATCGCCCGCAGATCGGTGAAGAAGCGCTCGACCGTCGCGGCGGGCACCTTGAACTTCTCCACCAATTGCCGGGTGAAATCCTCGCGGTCGAAGGTGGTGTCGATGGAGAACTGCGGGTTGATGAACCGCACGCCCTTCAGCTGCACGATTGAGTCGGCGATGTCCTGCCCCCAGTACTTGCGGCAGGATTTGATCATGCCGATCGGGAAGCCGTGCAGCGAAATATCGAAGATGTGTCCGCCCTTCCGGGTGAACCACGTGGCCAGGCCACCCAACTGGTAATGGTGCTCGAGCAGCAATACCTTGTGCCCGCATTTCGCGAGCACGTTGGCGCCGGTCAGGCCACCCAGTCCGCTGCCGATGACCACTACGTCATAGTGGTCGTCGATGTCTTTGAGCCAGTCGTAAGCCATGAAAGGCCCACATGTGAGTGAGCCCCCGGGCAAAGCGCAACTCAGAGTTTGAGTCCGCGCAAATACTTCAGGCTGTCCGGAATACAGACAAGCGGCGTGGGCGTTTCGTCCTCGATGAAGAAGTACTTCGTGCCTGTTTCCTCGGCGGTCTTGAGCACGGCCGTCCAGTCGATCTGGCCGGTGCCGACCGCGACGTTGTCGATCGGGGGCGCCCCACCGGTGGAGAGGCCCGTGACCGCCCCCTTGCGAATGTCTTTCACGTGCATCAGCTCCCAGCGGCCCGGGTATTTCTTGAGCAAAGTGACCGGATTCTGGCCGGCGTGAAACACCCAGAAGACGTCCATTTCAAGCGTGAGATTTGCGGGGTCGGTTTCCGCGAGGATGATATCGAAGGCCGTCTTGCCGCCTTCGCTGGCGAACGGCACGAACTCGAAGCCGTGGCAGTGCCAGGCGAACTTGATGCCCGCGGCGCGGAACGCGGCGCCGATCTTGTTGAAGTCCTTGGCCGCCTGGTGGGCCAGTTCGGGCGTCAGGCCCTCCTTCGGGTGCGGGATCCAGGCGCAGCCGGCGTACTTGAGGCCAAGCACCTGCGCGTTGTGCACCATCTTTTCCGTGTCCTTCACGAGACCCTCGTAAGGGAAATGCGCGCCAATCGAAACCAACCCCCGGTCCTTGATCAGCTTGGCATAGTCGTCGATCGGTATCGGAGGCGTACCGTTGGCCTCGATCTCCGTGAGGCCATAACCCTTGATCAGGTCGAGCGATCCCGGGAGGTCGGTCTTGGCGGTTTCACGCAGACTCCAGACCTGGATGCCGAGGTGGTCGTGGAAATCCACCTTGGCCGGCGCGGTCAGCGCTAACAGGGCGGAACTGAGGACAAGGGCGGAACAACGAAGTGTTTTCATGGGGTGCGACGATCAATTGTCACGTCCCGCTCTTTTGCAAGATGTGATAATTGGCCATCGAGATGCCGCTCAGCATTGCGCCGACGATGCCGAGGAAGCCCTGGTCGGTGCCACAGAGATAGAGGTTTTTGAGATGGGTCCGGCCGTCGCGCACCTTGCGGGGGGCGCCATAAATCGCGCCGTTGAAGTGTCCGGTGAATTTCCGGACCGTCCGGGGCGTGAACATGTCCGTGGTGATGAGGTTGTCCGCCAACACGGCATCGGAAACCGGAGGCAGGAACCGCCGGGCGCTGCGCTGCATCACCGCCAGCCAGTGCCCCTTGGCGGCCTGATAGTCCGCTTCGGGCAATGCCGCCCATTTGCCATAGTTCGCGAGGCAGGTGACCCGGAACAGACCTTCCGGCAGCTCGCCGCCCGCGTAGTCGAAATTGTTGGGAAAACAAATGACGCCACTCCGCGGATCCACCAGTTCCTCCGCCCGGGAATAGTCGAACCGCTCCGAGTCGTTAAAGAAGATGATCGTGTCATCGCTCCAGCCCCAGGCGGCGGGCGGCTGGCGATAGACCGAGATGGTTTCAGCAAACGATAACGCACCGGTGTTGGCCTCCGCCTCGGTTTGGTGCGGGGGTAGACAAAGCCGCAGTGTTTCGGGAAAGCCCGCCGACGAGATCACATGGTCGGCGGTGACCTCGGTGCCGTCGTCGAGCTTCAGTACCGCCGCCCTGCCCTGTTCCTCGACAATCCCTGCCACGCCGCATTTCATGCGCCTTTCGCCCCCGGCCTGACGGAATTTCTCCAAGAGCACGCGAATAACGACTCGCACTCCCTCGAGCGGCCGGGCGAAGCCTTCCAAATACAGCGCCTTGAACATGATGACGAACTGGCCGAACTCCATGTCCCGCTCCTGGGCGCTGCCGTAATACATCACCGGACAGAACAGCATGTCGATCAACAGCGGATCACTGAGATGGCGCGCGACCATCTCCCGCGCCGAAACCGGCTTCGCGTCGAGCGAGACGTCATCATAACTGCGAACCAATCGCACCAACGTCCGCCAGCCGTCGGCTTGGGCGGGAAACCGGGCCGTGACCTCAGCATCGAACACCGCGAAATCATTCGTGAACTTCAGGTCGCAGTCGCGAAACGCGATCCGGGAGCGCTTTTGCGGACACAGGGCAAACTCTTCACGATCGATCCGTAGTTGGCGAAGCAGCTTGCCCAAGGGGGTGCCTTTCACGCCCGGGGGCACGTAATTGGTCATGGCATGCAAGCCAACGTCATACTTGCGCCCCGCGATGCTGTAGAAGCTGTTCAGGCCGCCCGGGGCGTTGTGCCGTTCGAAGATGCAGACCTTCTTGCCGAAGTGCGCCAGCCGGATGCCGGCGGCGAGCCCGGACATGCCGGCTCCGATGATCGCGACGTCGTAGTGGGTGTCTTTCATCAACGCGTCTGTTGTAGGAACAGGTCACCGAATCTCGCCAATAAAAAAGGCGGGATCAGCGATCCCGCCCTGCAGAAAACCAAGTTCAACTCAGGCCTTGGCCTGGAACTTCGGGGTCAGGTAGTCGGCGCAGCTGTCCAGCGAAGCGAGCTGGACGTAATCGGCCTCGGGCACCTCGATTCCATGCCGCTTGCGCAGCTCCATGACGATGTCGAGAAAGTCCATCGAATCCAGCTGCAGCTGGTCGCGCAGGCGTACCTCAGGCTTCACGGCAGTGAGATCCTCATCGGGCGCGATGTCGGAAATGATGTCGATTACCAGCTTGCGGCATTGGTCTTTGGTCATGATGTGAAAGGCAGGTGTTAGGCGCGGAAACGCTTGATGATGAGCGTGGAGTTAATTCCGAGCATACCAAAGGAATTATTCAGGATTGCGTCAACCCGTTTAACGGCCCGCGGCTCGTTGATGACCAAGCCGGGGATATCGCACTGGGGATCAAGCTCATCCACATTTATTGTCGGATGGACGATGAGGTCGTCGAAGCTGGGGATGTTGCCAGCCAGTTCGAGCGCCCCGGCCGCTCCCATGGCGTGGCCGATGAAGCTCTTGGTGTTGTTGATGGCGACGGGCTCCTTCCGCTTGCTGAACACCGCCCGGATAGCCTCGCACTCCTGAATATCGCCCTGCGGGGTCGAGGTGGCGTGGGTGTTGACGATATCGATGTCGTCCACGGTCATCCCGGCATTGGCCAGGGCCTTCTCGACGCACTGGGCCTGACGCTCGGGATTGGGCAGGACATAGTCCGTGGCATCGGAATTGACGCAATAGCCGGCGATTTCCGCGTAAATCTTCGCACCCCGAGCCTGGGCGTCTTCCAGCCGTTCGAGGGTGTAGATCGCCCCACCCTCGGAAATGACGATGCCGTTGCGGGCCTTGTCGAACGGCCGGCTGGCCTTGGTCGGGTCGGCATGGCTGGCCAGGGCGTTCTGGCTCTTAAAGCCGGCGAAAATTCCGAAGGTCTGCGGGCTTTCGCTCACACCGCCCGCGATGGCCAGGTCAACCTCGCACAGGCGCAGCATTTGCGTGGCATGGATCAGGCCCATATTGCCGGCGGCACAGGCGGCGCCAATCGTGTAGGCCGGGCCGGTGGTACCGAGGTTGAGGGACACCTCTCCGGCCGGGCTGTTGGCCACGGTCCGGGGGTTATGGTGATGTGTCCAGAACTTGGTGTCGTATTTGAACTGTGAAATGTTGTAGACCTCGTTCTCGGTCTCGACGTTGCCGTGCTCGGTGATGCCGAGGTACACCCCGACCCGGCTCTTGTCGCGAGCGGCCAAGTCGATACCGGAGTCCGCCAGCGCCTCGCGGGCGCAGTAGATGCTGATGCTCCCGGCGCGGGTGCCGATCCGGACGTCCTTCTTTTTCTGGTGTTTGAACGGATCGAATTTGCACAGGCCGGCGGGCCACTGGCCCATGTACCGGACCTCGGTCATCGTGATGCCGGACACCCCGGCCAGGAGGTTGCGCCGGAATTCCGCCAGGCTGTTGCCGTTGGGCGCCGTGAGGCCGATGCCGGTGATGACGATGCGGGCGTGCTTCATTCAGGTGGTTGATTTGGCTGCGGGAAACAGATTTGCCTAGCCAACGCCGCCGGGAAATCAATAACTCTCTCCCCGCATGAAAGTTCTCGTCGTCGGGGGAGCCGGTTACATTGGCAGCCACTGCGTCCGCCAGCTGATCACGGCCGGTCACGAGCCCGTGGTGCTCGACAACCTCGTCTACGGCCACCGGGCCGCCGTCCCGACGTCCGTCCGCTTTCACCCTGCCGACTTGAACGACGCGGCCGCACTGGATCGCATCCTCGGCGCGGAGAAGCCGGAGGTGGTCATGCACTTCGCCGCCTTCGCCTACGTGGGCGAGTCGGTCACCCTGCCGTTGAAGTACTACCGCAACAACGTTGCCGCCACCCTCACTCTCCTTGAGGTGATGTTGAAGCATGGCGTGAACAAGTTCGTTTTCTCCTCGACCTGCGCGACCTTTGGCGTGCCGGAAAAAATGCCGATCACGGAGGAGTCGTCCCAGAAACCGATTAATCCCTACGGCCAGACGAAGCTCGATGTGGAAAACATGTTGAAGGCCCTCGCCCCGGCCACCGGGTTGAGCTTTGCCGCCCTCCGGTATTTCAACGCCGCTGGCGCGGCCGAGGATGGATCGATCGGCGAGGACCATGAGCCCGAGTCGCACCTGATCCCGCTCGCCATCGGCGCCGCGCAAGGATTGCGCCCGGCCCTCCAGATTTTTGGCAACGACTATTCTACTCCCGACGGCACCTGCCTGCGCGACTATGTGCACGTGGACGACCTGAGCCGCGCCCACATCGCCGCGTTCGCGCAACTGGAAAAACCGGGCGCGCAGAACTTCTACAACCTGGGCACGGGCACGCCGACCTCCGTCCTCGAAGTGATCAAAGCGGTGGAGAAAGTTTCCGGACTGAAGGTTCCCGCCAACTTCGCCCCGCGTCGCGCCGGGGATCCGCCCGCGCTCTACGCCGACGCCGCCAAGGCGAAGCGTGAGCTCAACTGGATGCCCAGGTTCCAGACGATCGAGCCGATCGTCGAAACAGCCTGGCACTGGCACCAGTCGAAGCCGAAGGGCTACGGAGACAAAAGGTAGGACCGATCTTTGACCGGTCTGGCCGAACGTTGGCGACAACCGGTCGCCTTCGCGCCTGCGGGCCGGTCAGAAACCGGCTCTACTTCTTCGCTTTCCGTTTCGGCGTCCCCTTGACCGCGCCTTCCGGCAGGCGCGAGGCCATGGCGTCAGTCAGAGTCGCCAATTCTTCGCCGGGATGCTGGGCACGCAGCGCCTTCGCCAAGCGGTCGTAGAGCGCTTCCAGGGATTCGCCAGAGCTCTCCGGCTTGGGCTCGCGGACTTCTTCCGGAAGGTCCTTCGGCAGGATGGTGTCGCCCGTCGCCGCCACCGCGCTGCGATAGACCACGTTCTCGAGCTCGCGCACATTGCCCGGCCAGGGATAGGCGGTCAGCAGCGCCACGGCCTCAGGCGCGACCTTCCGGGCCTTCACTTTCTTGGCCTTGGCCAGGTTTTGCACGAAGAAGTCAACGATCTGGGGCACATCCTCGGGCCGCTCACGCAACGGCGGCAGCTTCACCCGCACGACATTGAGGCGGTAATACAGGTCCTCGCGGAATTTTTTCTCCCGCACCAGCTGCTCAAGGTCCTTGTTGGTGGCGGCGACGACCCGGACGCTGACCTTGATCGTGTCCACGCCGCCGACTCGCTGGATGTCGCCCTCCTGCAGGACGCGCAGGATCTTGGTCTGCGTGGTCGGCGTCATGTCGCCGATCTCGTCGAGAAAAATGGTGCCGCCATCACAGAGCTCGAACTTGCCCAGTCGCTGCGCCGTGGCGCCCGTGAACGACCCACGCTCGTGACCAAAGAGCTCGCTCTCGATCAGATTCTCCGGAATGGCGGCGCAGTTGACCGCCACATAGGACTTGGCCGCGCGGTGGCTGTGGCGGTGCAGGCTGCGGGCGACCAGTTCCTTGCCGGTGCCGCTCTCGCCGGTGATCATGACCGAGGCGTCACTGGCGGCAAACTGCCCGATGATCTTGAACACCTGCTGCATCGCGGCCGACGCGCCGACGATGCCCTCCTTGTGCTCGTCGGTGTTGATCACCGGCTTGTAACCCGCGGCGGACTTGCTGTCGGCCTGCGTGCGCAGCGCGCTTTCGACCAGGGCCAGGAGCTTGGGAGGGTCGAACGGTTTCACCACGTAGTCGTAAGCCCCGAACTTCATCGCCTCGATGGCGGTCTGGGCCGTGCCGAACGCGGTCATGAAGATGATCAGCTGCTTGGGATTCGCCGCCCGGATGTGCTGGAGGGTTTCCAAGCCCGACATGCCGGTCATGCGGTTGTCGAGCAGGACGACGTCCGGCGGCTGCTTCTTCACCGCCGCCACCCCCTCCTCGCCGCTGGGCGCCTCCTGCACCTGGTAGTGCTGCGAGGTGAGCACGCGGTTAAGCGAATACCTCACCTCGTTGTCATCGTCGATGACCAGGATGCGGGGAACAGGTGAGGCGGAATCGGCCATGGTGTCAGGTGAGCGAGAAGATCGTTATATCGAAGGGCCTACTTACCGGGCACACCCGGGCGGTCAATTAACTTGTGGGGTGGGAGCCGGGTTGGCTCGGGCGCGATGCTATGAGGTGGAAACCGACAGGTGCTGGATACGCGATTGGTGGTGGCATGGCATCGTGGGCGCACCTTTGGCCGGCCAACCGCAATTGTCACCTTAGCGGATGTGAAAAGCCATCCTCCGCTAACGCTACGGATGGCAGCCTTTGCGCCGCATATTGCGGCGAAGGCTGGTGGACCCTAACGGGTTCGAACCGTTGACCTCCTCAATGCCATTGAGGCGCTCTACCAACTGAGCTAAGAGCCCTTAACCAAGCTAACGAAAGGCTTAAAAGTCGCTTTTGTGCGCGAAATGCAAGGACTTTTTAGCCGTCGTCCCGCATGCGGAAGGTGACCGACCATGTGGCCGAACGATGGTCCGGGGTGGGACCAATCGAGCGCATGCGCAAAAACGCCTCAAGCACCGAGGCATCAAAGGCTTTGTCCCCTGAAGTTTTCGAAATCCGGGGGTTCAAAATCGCCCCGCTGGCCGTGATATCGAAGGTCACCTTGGCTTCCAGCCGGTCGCTGACGCCGGGCGGCGGCTCGTGGGCCCGCTTCAGTTCCTGGATCAGAAGCGAAATGTAGGTGTCGAGCTGGCTCTGTTGCTCCCGGGTCAGAGCGTTTCCACCTCCTCCCCCCCGCGTGTTGGCGGTCGAACCGCCTTTCACCCCCGTGGCGATGCCGGTGGCATCGATATGCTGCACGTTGCCCGATTTGCGCGGCTGGATGGTCGCGACCTGCTTTGGCGTCGGGTGTTTTTTCAGGTAGTCCCGATAGGACACCCGCTGGGCGCGCTTCAGCTCCTGGACGATCGACGTTTCGGACTTGGGTTTTTCCGGCACCGTGGGTTTGGCTTTTTCGACGGGCGGCGGCGTTTCGACCGCTTTCGCTTCCGGCTGGGTCTGCACTACCGGTTCGGGCGGGGTGGGCGCGGGCTGAACCTTCGGGACCGGCACAATGGCCTTGGTGTTGCCCAGCGCGGGTGCCACCAGTTCGTCCGGCGCCGTGGGCGGGCCGGCCACGAGTTCGAAGATCACCGGCTCCTCATGGTTCTGGCGGGCGAAATACATCGTTGCGCAGATGATGATCGCGGCAATGAACGCGTGCAGGCCCAGGGAGGCGAGGAATGCACTGGGTGAATTCGCCCGCATGGTCTCACCGCCCTTCGGTGTCGAACGTGATCTTCGTCAGGTTGTGCTTCTTCACCTCGTCCATGACGCGCACGACCTGCTGCCATTGCAGGTTCATATCCGCCCGGATCCGGATGACCGGCTGCTTGGGCTTGGCCGACAACGCGGCGAGGTTTTTTCCCAGCTCGGTGTAGCTGACGCGCTGACTGCCGTAGAAGAGGCTGCCGTTTTCGTCGATCGAGATGCTCTGGAAATCCTTCTCGGGGGGCGTCTGCGGCTTCTTGCTCTCGCCGGGCAGGTTAACCGGAATCGTCTGCTCCTGCTGGATCAGCGGCGTCGTGATCATGAAGATGATCAGGAGCGTGAAGCCCAGGTCCACCAGGTTGGTGACGTTGAGCTCCGCCACGGGGTGGAGCTGGCGGGGACGGCGGAAAGTGCGGGCCATGGTCGTGCTGCTATTTGGCCTCCAGCTCGATCCGATCCGCAATCGTGCTGGCGTAGTTTTCCAGCTCCGTGATCATCGTCTTCACGTTGCCGAGGAGAAAATTGTAGCCGAACACCGACGGAATCGCGACGACGAGGCCGGCGATGGTGGTAAGGAGCGCCGCCGAAACACCGGGCGCGAGTGTCGTGAGGGTCGCCGAGCCCTGTTCCGCGATGGCGCCGAACGCCTCCATGATTCCCCAGACCGTGCCGAACAGGCCCATGAACGGCGCGCCCGAGACGAGCGACGCGAGGATGATCATGCTCGCTTCGTACCGCAACGACTGCCGGGCGAGGGCGCGCTGGATGGCGTTCTCCGCGTGCTCGAGGCGCGCGCGGGGCGTGTCGTCACCCTTCTCCTTGCCAATCGCGGCGGCGCGCCAGTAGGCCTCCAGCGCGTCGGCGAGCAGGTCGGCGTAGGGAATGTCGCGCCGGTTGCGCATGTTCTCCGGCAGCTCGAGGATGTGGCGCTCCTGGCTGAGCTTGCGCTCGAACAGCAGGTTGAGCTGGCGGAGCTTGTTCAACTCGGAGCGCTTGCCGAGCATGACCGACCACCCAAAGACGCTGAAAACCGCGAGCAGGGCGATCACCGCCTGGCCGACCGGGTCGGTGATGGTGAAGACCTGCCAGACGTTGATGGACGCGAAGACCGACGGAAGAAAGAGGCTGGGCATGTGCGGGGAGTGTTGGCGCGTTTGCGCAGGGCAATCAATGGAAATTGAGGGAAGTGCGCCGCTAAATCTGGTTGCGCGTGCCGGGGCGGTTGGTTCGCTGGGCTTCCCCCGATTTCATGCCCCTCAAGTCCAAACCCACCGGCAAACTCATCTCCTTCGAAGGCTCCGAGGGCAGCGGCAAGTCCACCCAGATCGCCCGCCTCGCGGCGCACTTGCAACAGGCCGGCCGCGAAGTCGTCGCCACCCGCGAGCCAGGCGGCACCGAGATCGGCGAGCAGATCCGCAACATCATCGTCCACAATTCCCGTGGCGATGAAATGTGCCCGGAAACCGAACTGCTCCTGTTCACCGCCGCCCGCGCCCAAGTCGTGCGCGAGGTCATCGCCCCCGCCCTCACCCGCGGCGCCATCGTCCTGAGTGACCGGTTCCTCGACTCCTCCACCGTCTACCAAGGCATCGCGCGCAACCTCGCGCCCGGTCCGGTCGACGCGATCAACCGCTTTGCGGTCGGCAACGTCATGCCCGACCTCACCGTCGTGATCGACGTCCCGACCGAGGTCAGCCTGCAGCGGGTCCGCCAGCGCGCCTCCGACCTGCCCGACCGCATGGAGCGCGAGAACATCACCTTCTACAACAAAGTCCGCGAGGGTTACCTCCTGCTCGCGCAACAGTGGCCGGAGCGCGTCACGGTGCTCGACGGCACGCTGTCTCCCGAGATCCTCGACAAGAAGATCTGGGCCATCGTCCAGAAACGCCTGGGCTGATCCTCCGACCTCTGCCCCCGATGTCTGCCTCCGTCATGCCCTGGCCTCCCGCCCTCGAGGGCACGCCGACCGTGGCCGTCATCCAGCGCGCGATCGACCGCCAGCGGCTGGCCCACAGTCTCTTGTTGCATGGCGAGAACCTCAGTACCCTCGCCTCCGTGGCCCATGCCATCGCCGACCGCCTGCTCAACGACCCGCGCCATCCGACGCAGTATTTCCCGCCCAAGCAGCATCCTGACTTCATCGCGCTGCGGCCCGCCGGCAAATCCCGGCAGATCGGCGTGGACGTCACGCGCGGCCTGATCGGCCGCATCCAGGTTTCCCCGCAGATTTCCCGGCGCAAAGTGGTCGTCGTCTACGAGGCCGACCGGATGAACACCGCTGCGGCCAACGTCTTTCTCAAGACCCTCGAGGAGCCAACCGCCAGCACCACCATCCTGCTGCTCACCACGCGGCCCTACACGCTGCTGGCAACCATCCGCAGCCGCTGCCTGCATTTCCGCTTCACCGACTCCGGTCACGCAGCGCTGGCCGATGCCGCGCCGGAAACGCAGGCGCTCTGGCACAGCATGCTTGCGGATTACGCCGCGTGGCTGGGCCAGCTGTCCGCCGGCGTCAGCGACAAGCGCGCCGTCGCCGACCAGGTCATGGCCGTTTACGGCCTTGTCACCCGCTTCAACGCCGTCCTCGCCGCCGCCACGGACCAGATCTGGAAGCAGCAGAAGGAAAAACTGCCCGAGGACATCGACGACGAGGAGCAGGCCGCCATCGAGACCGGCATCGCCAACGGCGTCCGCTCGAAGCTCTTCGCCGAACTCGAGCACGCCACCCGCGCCTTCGCCCAACAAGCCCTCGCGGCCGGCGACATTTCCGCCCGCCGTGCCCTGGTCGCCGCCGTCGCCCAGCTCGAACACGACACCGGCCTTCTCCGCGTGAACATCAACGAGTCGGTGGCCTTCGAGAATTTCCTGCTTTCCTCGCTGCGCATCTGGGCCAAGCGATAATGATGAAATGGAGCGGACTCCCTTTGCGGTTGGCCGCCCTCTGGCTGGCACCGGTCGTGAATGCCGCGCCCCTTGCCGGCAGCAACATTCCGATTCCTTTCATCCAGCGAATTTCCGTGGCGGACTTCCAGGCCGTGGAATCCCGGCTGGGGCATGCTCTTTCGAAGTCCTGCACGCTGGTGATATATCGGCCCGAGGGCCTGGACCGCTGGACCGCGATCGGCCTCGGCACGTCGGCCGATGGCGCGCGGGAACTGATCAAAGTGCATGGCGAAACCACCGGCGAGGAATCGGAACCCCGGATTTCCGAGACGCGGGTTGTCCTGCAGCCGGAAATCGTCGCCCAGATTGAGCGATCGCTCAGGTTTATTCTCGAGCGAAATGTCTACCCCGTGGGCGATCGGACCTGGAAGACGTCTCCTTACGACCGGGACTGGTGGATTCTGCTCCGCGTGACGCGGGTCGACGCCATCGCCGGTATCGCCCTGCAAAACGCCGTGCACAACCACCCGAGTGATTTTGCCATCGTCTTCACGGACATTCTTCGCGGCCTGCATGCGGTCGTCGAGGCTCCATCCAACGAGCGCGAAATCCCGTTGCTGGCCTTGGACAAGTTGACCGGGCGGTTTGTCTTGCTGCAGAAGGCTGGCCTCAAGCCATAGCCCGCGCCGCGTCCGCTCCGGCCCGCCGGTGCAATACTGATAGAATACGGCACGCCGGTGATTCAGCTTTACTCGGCATGGGGTTGGCTGTGAGTGGTCGCCTTCCGTGAGCCAACCCGTCACCGCCGCCAAGCCCCCCACCCTTCTCGCGATCGCGTGGCCGATCTTTGTCGAGCAGAGCCTGCGCATCCTCATCGGTACGGTGGACACGTTCATGGTGAGCCATGTGGCGGATGGCGCAGTGGCCGCCCTGAGTGTTTCCAACCGCCTGATCTGGCTCGCCCTGATCTGCTTCAACTTCGTCGGTATCGGTACCAGCGTGGTCATCACCCACCATCTGGGTGCGGGCGACAAGCGGGGCGCCGAGGGCATCGCCACCACCGCGCTCGGCGTGAACCTCTGGCTGGGGCTCATCACCAGCGCCGCCATCTACCTCTTCAACGCGCCGCTGCTGCGCCTGATGCAATTGCCGGACGCTCTCATGGTCTATGCCCTGCCGTTCATGTCGCTGATGGGCGGCACGGTCTTCCTCGAAGCGATCAACACCGCGGTCGGCGCCATCCTGCGGGCGCACGGCAACACCCGCGACGTCATGTTCGTCACCGTGGGACAGAACATCCTCAACATCGCCGGCAACTCCCTCGTCCTTTTCGGGTTCTTCGGCCTGCCCAAGTTCGGGGTCGAGGGCGTGGCCTGCTCGAGCGTGTTCAGCCGCATTGTGGCGACCACCGCCCTGCTTTTCCTGCTGTATCGCCGCCTCGGCATCCACCTGCGCTGGCGCTCGCTCTTCGATCTGCCCGTGCGCCGCCTGCGCCGGATCCTGCACATCGGCCTGCCCGCCGCGGGCGAACACATGAGCTATTGGCTGGCGCTGATGGTCGTCACCAGCCTCATCGCCAGCATGGGGGCGGAAAGCCTGTCCATCATGGCCTACTCCCAGACAATCCAGTCGCTCGTGATTCTGTTCAGCCTGTCCCTCGGCCTGGGCACTGAAATCGTCGTGGGCCGCCTCATCGGCGCCGGCGACTTCGAGGGCGCCTACCACCAGCTCCTGAGCAGCCTCAAACTGTCGTTTACGCTCTGTGCCGTGGGCATGGCTGTCATCGCCGTCCTCGCCCCCCAGATCCTCGGCCTCTTCTCGCAGGATCCCATGGTCGTCAAGGGCGGCGCGCTGCTCCTGCGCATCGCGGTCATTCTCGAGCTCGGCCGGGTCTTCAACATTGTCGTGATCAACTCGCTTCGCGCCACCGGAGATGCCCAGTTCCCGGTCAAGGTCGGCATGGTCTGCATGTGGCTGCTCTGGGTGCCCAATTCCTGGTTCCTCGGCCTGCACCTCGGCTGGGGCCTGGTGGGAGTTTGGATTGCGATGACCTGCGACGAGTGGCTGCGCGGCGTCATCATGTATTCGCGCTGGGTGAAAAAGAAATGGCTTCCCGCCGCCGAACGCAGCCGCGCCGCAGTCCTGGCCCATACGGATACCAACGTGCCGCTCGTGACGGAGACCTGAGGTTTCCAGTCCGTCGGGGCGATTGCCCTCGATCGCCCGGGCCGTTGAGGGCAACGGCCCCTACCCACCCGTCACTGCCCGGACAAACTCCTCCCGCTGGTCCATGTGCGGGTTGTGCCCGGAATCGGGAATCACCTGGATCTGCGCCGCCGGGAAATGCTGCCGGATCAGCGCGTGGTCGCCGCTTTCCGCGTAACGCGACCGGCCACCGAGCACGAACAGCGTCGGCCCTGCGAACCGGTCCGCGGGCTGCAGGCTGTTCTTCTCCAACACGGGCAGCGCCTCGGTGAGCACCGGGAGGTTGATCTGCCAGCGCCACGCGCCGTCGTCCCCGCGCTGAAGGTTGGTCGCAAGGAATTTTCTCACGCCGAGGTTCGGCACCCGGGACTCGAATCGCAGCTCGGCCTCGTTGCGCGACGTCAGGCTGGCAAGGTCCAGCTCGTGCATGGCCGCAAACTCCCCACGATGAGCGGCCCAGGAGTAGTCCTTGGGGGCGATGTCGACGACCACGAGCCGCTCGACCCTTTCGGGATGGCGGCACGCCAGCAGCATCGCCGTCTTTCCGCCCATGCTATGTCCGACCAGCGTGGCCCGGGCCAGCCCCTGTCCGTCCATCCAGCCGAGGACATCCTCCACCATCGCCGGGTAGGTCGCCTCCGGCGCATGCGGCGACTTGCCATGATTGCGCGCGTCGGGGGCGAGCACATGAAAATTCCTGGCGAGCTCGCGGCCCGCGCTCAGCCAGTTGCGCGAGGAACCGAGCAGGCCGTGCAGCACAATCATGGGTGGATGCCCGTCGCCCCCGAGGTCAATGTGATGGAGTTGAACCACGAAGGACACGAAGAACACGAAGTCCGCCGGGACCAAGTCGAAATCTCCCTCGAGGGTGGCCAGCGCGGTCCCGGGACGGTCATCCACCCCTGGGGGTCGGGGTCTGGCCCTCAAGGCCTTCGCGCAATGCCTGGATGAAGGCGTTCCTCAACAAATTCTCGAGTGTCACCCAGACGTCCACCTTGTTGTCTTCAAAATTCCCCTCAAACGGCGCCTTGGTCGCCACGTCCCCGCGCTCGTTCTTCAACGCATTCTGGACCATGGAAGCAACTTTCGTTGCCGCCCGCTGCAGAAGGCTCTTTTCGGGATCGGGAACCGCCTTGAACTGCAGTTCCTTGAAGAACGGCTTGGTATAGCCCTTGTAGCGGCCCCCCGCCGCGCTCGCTTCGGCGTAGACCTCAAACTCTCCCGACTGAACGTCAACCAGGGCGTAGCGAACCAGAAAATCGTGCAGGTCGGTAAGCACCAGTCCCTTTACCTCCAGCTTCACCTCGAAGCGGGGCTGCCGCTCGGCGGGATCGGCTTGCGCGTCCACCGACAGCGTCCCCCGCGCGATGGTGGCATGCATCTGGAGTTTCGCCGGCAGCGGGTCGCTCCCCTTTTCGCGGTTGCTGAAGCCGGTGGCCGTAAGGTCGATCTGGTCAATGGACATGCGCACGGACTGCGGGTCGCTCCGGTCTTCAAACTGCACCTGTGAATCCCGAATCTTCATTTTCCGGAATTCGAGGGGAAATTGTTTGGCGAGCACCTCCTGCCACGCCCGCACGATGGGCTTGGAAAGCTTCTTGGCCTTCTCCTCCTCGTCTTTCTCCGTCTCGGCCCGCTTGATCATGACCACCCGCGACCGCTCGATCGAAACATCCCCGCCCACCCGGCCGCGGAAGAATGGCGCCCAGGATAGCGAGAGCGATCCATGCGGGACCACGACCACCGGCCCGTCGCCGGAGTTAGCCCGGTCAACCAATTCGAGGTCGACCACGGAAACCGTGCCCCGCCACAACTCGAGGCGGACAGCCCCCACATGACCGCTGAAATGCGGCATTTGCCCCAGCCGCTTGTTCGCCAAGTGCGTGGCCAATGGCGAACCGCCGAGCTGGACGAGCACCAGCAGGACCAGGACCCCGGCGAGGAACCAAAGGAAGCCTTTGAGGACGGAACGCATCCCCGCCATCCTACGCGACGCCGACGACACCTCCAGCAGGTGGTTGCCCCATACGAAGGCGCTGGTTCCCTTATAGCGCCTTTAACGGGAGCCGGAACAGGAGACCCTCTCCATCGGTCACGCTCCTGCTTTCCCCAAAGAAAGAGCCCGGCGGGGTGCGCCGGGCTCCGAGACCAAAAACCAACCAAGCTAAACGTTAGAAGCTGAAGGTGGTCGCAAACGTGACCTTGCGAGGCTCGTATTGGGTGAAGTTGTTCAGGATCTGCATGCGGGGACTGCCCGGATAGAACACATTCTGGGCGTACGTCGTGTAGCCACCGGTGGCGCCATTGCGGCCCCAGATCGGGTTGTCGTTGTTCGTCAGATTGTCGATGTTGACCTGGCAGCGGACCAGGTACTTGCCGTAGCGATGGGTATAACTTACGCCGGCGGTCTGGACCCAGGTCTTCGGTGCATAGAGATAGTCGAAGGCGGCAGCCTTGATCTGGTCGGCTGTCGGGGTGACGCTGTCGGGGAGGCCGAACTTGAGGCGCGCGTCGCGACTGCCGGTCTTGACCTTCGCCTTGAAGTTCAGGCCGTAGTTGAAGCGCAGGCCCTTCAGCCCGCCCTCATTGAATCCATAGGCTGCGGCGAAATTTATCCGATAGCGGAAATTCGCCGAAAGGGTGCCATCCTCCAGGGTCCCTGGCGTCGCACCCGCGAGGCTGGTCTCAATATTGGTGAGGGCCGTCCTGATCGCCGCCGGATCGACGATCGTCCGCCCGCCGATGACCTGGCCGGCGGTCGCATTCGCGCCCGCCTGCCATTCGGCCAGGTGATCCGCGACGTACTTTTTGCGCACATCACTGTCCTTTGTGATGTAGGTCACCGGGCGGTCGTAGTTGGCCGTGAGCGTGAGCCCGCGCCACGGATTCGCCGTGAGTTCCACTTCCCAGCCGCGCAGCTTGCGGTCCGCCGGGTCCTTGAAGGTGAAGGCGGTTCCGCCCACCAGCAACGGGTCGGTGTAGCCCAAGTTAGTCCAGATGTTGCGAATGTCGGTCGCGGTGCCGAAGTCATTGGGAATGTCCCGCTGATCGGTGTCGTAATGCGTGACAGTAAGGTACGCCTTGCCGCCCGGCATTGAGTAGCGAAGGCCATAGTCGAAGGTCTTGGCATGGGTCAGCGGAGCCGGCGTGCCATCGATCAGGAGATTGGCGCTCCCGTTCGGAGCCTGGCTGTTTTCCGCGTAGTTGACCACGACTCCGATTGGCGAAACCGCCTTCATGATGAACCCATCGCCCGGCTGCTCGACCTGTCGTAAGGGATAGGCGACGAAGCCCACCGCTTTCGAGGTGATCGGCTCACTGCGAATGAAATGCGCTCCGGCTACCCCGTTGGTACCAAGGACGTTCCGATAGGTGACGGGATCGTAGCCGGCCGCTCCGCCCAATCGGTTCATGGTATCGACCCCCACCACATCGCGGCGAAGGCTCGCGGTGACCGCAAGTCGATCATTGAAGAACGCGCTTTGGGACGTGAGGCCGGCATACTTAACCGTGCGTTCCGTGAGATTGCCCGCCTCCTGCACCCGCACCCACTTACCCGGGAAGTATTTCTCAGGATGGGTGAAGATCGGGGCGATATCGGGACGGGGCGCATCCCAGTAGATGCGATAGCGGATCTGATTCGCCGAGTTGGCGGCAAAGGGATCGAGATTGGCGGGATTGTCGATCCGGCGCCAGGCATCGGTCCAGGATTCGTTGTTCGTGATACGGTAGCCGACGCTCAGGCTGAGCTGTTGCTTGTAGTCCCAGAATCCCGGCCGGCGGAACTGGTAAGTCGCAAGGCCCAGGAATTCCCGCACCTTGTCTTGGTTCCAGAGGCGGTTTTGCACGACGTCGACAAACGGCTTCAGGTACTCGGGATTGAGCCGGCCGTCCGGCATTAGGCGGTTTAGATCGATGCGGTAGTCGTTGGGGCTCGTGTTCGAGTTGGGTGTGAGATTGTCGTATTGGTTCTCGTCGACGGAGAGCTTGATGGACAAGTCCCCGATGCGGTGTTCGATCGCGGCTGAGATCGTATAAGCGTCGCGCCAGGCCACATTGCCCCTCGCGTGCAGGTTGAACTTCTTGTCGATGCCGGGCAGGTTGGGCGTCCTCGTTTGCGGCAGGTTGGGATTGCCGACCCACGGAATGCGGTACGGCGACTGGTTGGCGAGGCTGCGGGTGCCATATTGGTTGCCCTTGAGATTTTCGAAGGTACCCGTGGTAAAGTCCCAGATGAAATAGTCGGTGGTGCCGAATTGCTGGACGCCCAGCGCGGTGAGGGCCGCGGTGTTGTTGCCCGCAATGGGAGAGTTGTCGAGATTGACGGTTACGCCGTCCCACAGGTTGTGACCATCGCCGATGGAATGGGAAAAGAGCTGGTTCAGCTCGTTCATTCGCTCGTATTCGACGATGACCTGGGTTTTCTCGGCCAGCTTCGCCACGGCGTTGATCGTGATGGCCTTCTTGTGCCGCGGGGTGTAGCGCTGGTAGAAGGGATCGTTTTGATAGAGCCCGTTGACGCGCACGCCGAAACGATCCCAGCCCTGGCTGTAGTCCACCGTCTCGCGGTAGCCGCCCCAACTGTTGACGGAAGACCCGATGCTGACCGCCGTCTTGTTGTAGGTCGCTCGTTTGCTGGAGCTGCTCTGGCGCCCACCGGGACCGCCATCGCCGAACATCGACGTGTCGGGACCGCGTTGGAACTCATAGCGCTCGGTGTTATAGCTGTCGGCCACGCCGAAATTGATGAGGCCGTTGCGCGTCGGGAAGTTTTGGTCGGGCTGGGCGCCGCGAATCATCACCTGGTAGGTGCTGATCGATGAAGGATTGGAACTGCCCACGGGGGTGCCCAGGTCGAAACCGATCGTCCACATGCCGGCCTGGTTGATGTTGTTGATGCCGAAGTCATCAATGAATTCCTTCGTGATGACTGAAATCGAACTCGGGGTGAGTTCGAGCGGCGTGTCCACGCGGCCACCGGAGAGCGTGTTGCCGGCGGCGTAGCCGCGGTCCTTGTTCGTGGTGACGCTGAACGGCGTGAGCTCCAGGACTTCGTCCTTCTTGGCTTCCTCCGCCGTCGGGGCGGGCTCGGCGGGTTTCGCGGCGGGGGCAGTCGTCTGCGCAGGGAGCTGCGCAGCGACGAGCATGCTGATCACGGTGAACAGCCGGCGGCCGGGGATGGCCGCCGAGGATGCTGGGTTAGTCATGTTTTTGGTGTGCATGGTTTCGGGGTGAACTGGCTGCGCCGGAGGCGACAGCCGGGGGAAAGATCGAGGAACCGCTGTCCGGCCCGCCCCTTTCGGCGAGCAAGGCGCGCCGGCGGCAGGATGTTCGGTTCGCGGGAAGCGCGTGACGTGAGGAACCGCACTATCAGTCGGGGTAAAGGGGTATATCGGGCCACGGTCCGGAAGGTCCGTGGAAGCAATGTGATCAGGTAGGGGCAGCGCGCCGATGCGATCAAATCGCCTTTCGCGGTAGGAGAGACTAGGCCGTTTGGCCTAGTGCTTACGCATTGCCTTTTCCACGGCTAGCGCGGACAAATCCCGCCGGAGGCAGGAATACTCGTCGGCCCCCTGACCCCACCGACCTGGAGAACCCCCATTAAGCAACTTTGCACAGGCCCGGAATCCGGAAGCGACGCGGCTCAGACTGCCGTAGCGGGGTTGAATTTGCTCAAACGGCCCTGCCTGATGGGGGCGATGGCCGCGATTGGCCTGGCTCTCCTCGGTGGAGCAAACCCGGCGGGCGCGATCGAAAACATCCGGGGGCTGCCCTTTTCGCGCATCTATTCGCTCGAGGATGTCGGTTACGTGCCCCGGGACTCGCGATTGAATTTCGATGAGTTTGGCCGCGTCGCGGTGATCCATGAGGGCGTTTATGCCGTGCTGAATGACACGGTCTGGACCAATCTCGCCAACCTGGATGACCCCGCCCACTACCCTATTTCCGAGGTGGTCCACCTCGGGCAGGGCCGCACCTACTATGGCGGACGGGCATCGTGGGGCTGGGCTGAATTCGGTTCGGACGGAAAGCTGCATGCGCATTCGCTCGTGCCGCCCGATCCGCCGACCTGGACCAAGACCACGACGTTCGACACCATTCACATTACGACGGAAGGCATCTACTTCGCCAGCCGGGGTGGCGTGGCTTTCTGGGAATTTGCCACCAAGCAGTGCCAGCTGTTCGAGTTGCCGCAGATGGCGGCGGCCCTGGCCGTCGGGGACAAGGTATATGTCTCATCGTTCGACCAGCCCCTCCGCTACATCGATGTGAAGGCCCACAGCGTCCGGACGATGCCGGGCACCGAACTGGATCGGCACGTGGTCACGTTTTCCGCGAAGCTGGATGAAACCCGCACGCTGTTCGCCTTCATGGAGGGCCCCCCCCAGGTTTTCGACGGCGTGAGTGTCACGCCCTGGCGCACCCAGGGCGCGGTCGACCTGAACGGACAGATCTCTGCGCTCGCCCGGCTGGCCGACGGCAACATCGCGATCGCCGTCACCGGCAAGGGCGTCTTCATCCTTTCCCCCGCCGGCGACCTGCTGATCTCTCTGACCATCCCCGAATATCATCGGGTTTCGAGCATCGCGAGCCGGGAGCGGGGCGTCTTGTGGCTGCTCACCGAGGATTCGGTGGAGAAGGTGCTCTACGAAGGCGGGCTCACCTCGTTCGGGCAACGCCTTGGCCTGCCCCTGTCCGGGCCCACGGTCGCCACCTGGCACGACCGGCTGTTCGTCATCTCGGGCACGATTCTCTACGAGGCGATTGCCGGGACGCCGGGAACGACGGCGCGGTTCCAGCCGTTGAAAGTCCAGCCGCCCGGTGGCGCGGGGATTATTGCCGCGGCCGGCCCTCACCTGCTCGTCGGCAACCGGGCGGAAATATTTTCCCTGGACCTGGATGGCACCTGGCGATCGATTGCCCGCGTGGGCGACCTGCGCCGGATGGTGATGGTGGGCGACAACCAGTGCTACGCGATTGGCCGCGGAGAGATCGCCTTGCTCGAGTGGGATGGCCGGCAATGGGCCGAACCGGTCCCCCGCATCCCGGGCTTGCGGAATCCGGCGCTCGCCCATCGGGCGGGGCAGTCGGTATGGGTGGAAATGGCCGGTGACGGCGTCGCGCGCATTTCCCGCAAGGACGGCCGGCTGCAAACCATGTTCCTGCCAAACAAGCCGTGGACCCAGGCCCTCTGGGTCAATATTGGCGTGGTGGGCGACACCGTGGTGCTCAGCCCCGCGCGGGAGCGACGGAAATTTTTCGACGAACGCACCGAACAGTGGTGTGAAAGGCCCGAGCTCGAGCGACTCCTGGACCGCTCACCCCATTGGATCAATCGCATGTGGAACGACGCAGCCGGGACCATCTGGGGCACGCACATCGAGGGCTTGGTGCGATTCACCCCCAAGGCCGGTGACTACGACATCGATCTCACGAGCTACGACCTGATCAACGCGCGCTACCCCGACGTCCAGATCGTCGGCGGAAGCGACGTCTGGGTCACCGCCGGCAATTCGCTTCATCATGTCGAGCGGGCGGCCGCTCCCGCCTCCGGGGCGCCCGAGAAGCCCGTGCTGGTTTCACTGAGCGACACCAGGTTGAACCAGGAGCTCCTTGCGAACCGGACTTCGCACTCCGCTCCCCTGGCCCTGCCGTTTGAGCAAAACAGCATGATGTTCCAATTTTTCTCCGGCAGTTATGCCTGGCGCCGGGCGCCGACCTACCAGTATCGCCTGAGTCTCCAGGATCCGTGGGCGGCGATTGATACCGGTTCCTCGTTGCGCTTTCCCTCGCTGCATGAGGGCAAGTATCATCTTCAGGTGAGAATCGGTGGCCCACGCACGGTGCCGGGCCCGCCGCTGGACTTCGACTTTGAGATCCTGCCACCCTGGCACCGCACCAAGCTGGCCTACATCATCTATGCGGTGGCCGGCCTGCTGGCCGTGACCGGGCTGATCCGCTGGTCCAGCCACCTCGTGCGCCGCCGAAACCGCGTCCTGGAGCAGATCGTCCAGGAACGCACCGGCGAGCTGGAGTCGACGATGAAACGATTGAACGAGGAGACCCGCGTCACCGCGACCCTGGCCGAACGGGACCGGCTGGCGGTTGAAATCCACGACACGGTCCAGCAGGGCCTGAGTGGCGCGATCCTGCAGCTCGACACCACCCTCCGGTTGCCGGCGGCCGCGGGCGAGCTGCGCACGCGCTTGAACGTGGTGCGCAACATGGTGGCTTACGCCCGGCAGGAAGTGCAGCACATGGTGTGGGACATGGACTCACCCCTGCTCGAAGGCAACGACCTCGGCGATGCCCTGCGCAAGCTGAACACCTTCACCAACTCGGACATGATCGTCCCCAAGGTGTCGATTTCCGGCCACCCGATTCCGCTCTCCCGCTTTACGACCCATCACCTGCTCCGCATTGCGCAGGAAGCGACCACCAATGCTGTCCGGCATGCGCACCCCGGCCAGATCACCCTCGAACTCGACTACTCCGAGGATGCCGTGGTGCTCACCATTACCGACGATGGCATCGGCTTCAGCACGGACGAGGCCCTGAACACCAGCGGTCACTTCGGCTTGCGGGGCATCCGGGGGCGCGCACGGAAGCTGGGCGGCGAATTCAGCATCGAAAGCACGCCGGGGGCCGGAACAATCATCCGCGTGAGAGTCCCCCTGACGCAGACCGAACCCCAACCCCAACATGCCGAAGTCAGCCGCCACGGGTAAAATCAGCGTCCTGCTTGTCGACGACCACATGGCGATCCGCATGGGGCTCATGACCGCGCTGAGCGACGCCCCCGACATGGAAGTCGTGGCGGACGTCGAGTGCGGGCAGGATGCAATCAGGGCCTTTCGCAAACACCGCCCCGATATTGTCATCCTCGATCTGCGCATGCACGGCCTGAGCGGCGTCGAAACGCTCCGGGCGCTCCGGGAGGAATCCAAGAACGCACGAATCCTGGTCTTCAGCAGCTTTGCCAAGGGCGAGGAAATCTTCCAGGCGATGAGGGCGGGTGCGTCCGGTTTTGTGTTGAAGGACATGCCGCTCGACCGGCTGTTGACCGCGATTCGCACGGTTCATGACGGTGAGCAATACATCCCCCCGGAAATCGCCGTCCGGGTGGGCGAACGTCTGCCCGCCCAGTTGTCGCCGCGTGAACTCGATGTGCTCCAGATGCTCTCCCGCGGGCTCAGCAACAAGGAGATCGGTTCCGAACTCGGTGTCGCGGAGGGCACGGTGAAGATCCATATCACGAATATCTTCACCAAGCTGGGCGTCTCCGACCGGACCAAGGCGCTCCTCGTCGCGATCAAGCGCGGTATCGTGAATGTCGACTGAGCGATGCGTCGGTGGCCGTCGGCTGTCGCCGAGGTGTACCGTTGTTCGCGGCTGAGAACCCAGGTTCAGTCGCGCGGAGCCTGCGCGCCGGCGCGGAAACCGGCGGCCAGCCTTCGCGCTTATTGCGCCCGGCGCTCGGCGGCGAGTTGATCGCGATAGGCCTGCTCGGCCCCATCCACCAGCCGCTTCCAACCCTTGGGGTCGACAAAGGGGTTTCCCTCCCCCGCCCGGCCGAGCCGGGCGAATTTCTCCGCCATCGAAAACTGGCCGCCGTGCGGCGCAAAGAAAATGTCGCAGGGCAGCGCCTGCAATTTGGCAAAGGTCGCTTCGAAATCGCTGACGAAATTGGGGTAGAGCGGATTGTTGAGCAGGCGCGTGCCAGGATTGATGCTCGCACTGCTGAAGAAGACGACGTGTCGCGCGACCCCGCCGTCATCGACCTCCATGCTCCACGTGGTCGCGCCCCGGGTGTGGCCCGGCGTGAGATGGGCCGTGAGCGCAACGCCGCCGAGGACGACGCGTTCGCCGTCGGCCACGAGGCGATCGGCTTTGATCGGCGCATAGAGGATCGTTTCCTTGGGCCACTGGATGAAGTCGTCGGCGCCACCGGATTCGAGGGTGCGGGCGTCGGCCGCGCTCATGCAGATCTGCGCCCCGGTGAGCTGCTTCATGCGCGCATGACCGCCGACATGATCGACGTGCGCGTGGCTGCTGAGGATGATCTTGATGTCCGCGACCTTGAACCCGAGTTGTTCGACGCTGTGCTGGATGATCGGCACCGTGTCCTCAAAACCCGTGTCGAGCAGAATGTGGCCTTCCGGCGTGGTGATAAGATACGAACTCACGCCGATCGCGCCGACATAGTAGATATTGCCAACGAGCTGACGCGGGGGCACCGGCGCGCGCCAGCTGTCGAAGAGCTGTTTCACCCATCCGCTCGAAGGAGCGACCGGCAGCGGGCTGGACCCGGGGGCGGAGACGAGAATCGATGCGCTGGCGGCGATCACGGCACCGGCGCACGCGTTGCGGAGGAACGCGCTCCTCATGGGACGGACGCCTTCAGCGTTTGGGTGAGCCGGGTGAGCGGTTGGTCGGCCGCGTCGAGGAAGCGGGCGCAGCAATCCACCATGCCGCCGTTTTGCACGACCAGAAAGCGGACGATGTTCGGTCCTTTGCGCAAGGTCAGCTTGTGCGAGACCCCGTCGTCGACCGAGGTTTGCCTGTCGCCATAGAGGCTCGCGACCTCCTGTCCGTTGACCCACCACACGGAACCGGCGTTGGAGCCGACCGCCAGGCGAACGCCTGCGATTTCCTCGGGGCTCTCGACCATCGTCACCCCCCAGAACACGACATTGGACGTGGGTTTCCCCTGAAAATAGGCGAAATGGTAGAGATTGACGTTGTGGCGGTTGGAATCGACGGCATGCCAGGCATACTCGATGCCATTGACGGTGACCTTGTCGCCCGCGCGGGGCAGGACGGAAAGCTGGTCCGGGAAGTACTCATGCTTCGCGGCGGCCCGCACCGCGCTATCGACGACCCGGCCATCGCCGGGGATGGGCTCCAGGATCAGCCACCGGGAAAGAAATCCGCCGGGTCCCACGGGGGCGGATGTGGTCGCCGGTGTTTTGAGCGAAGGCGACGCGTCTATCCCTCCCCGGGAAGGAGCGTCCGCTGCCCCGGCCATGGGTGAAAACCCGGCCAGCGCGGCTAAGGAGAAACCAATGAAGGAACGAAGCGAAATCATGGGGAGTTCAATTGGATGGTTGTGCGCGCGGCGTGGGGAGGGAGTCATTGAGACCCTTGAGATTCCAGCGCTGGCGGTCGCTGGCGGGATCGAACTTGGCCAGCGTGGCGAAACCGCTGCCGACGGCGGAGAGCGCGAGCGGCGTCTTTGCGCCCGGGACCGACTTTGGGCTGATGCGATACGAGCCGTCCGTGAGTTGCTGGACAGCCCAGAGCTGTTCGGGTGCGCCGGTGAAGGCCGGCACGGTGGTCAACTCGCCGTCCTCGGTCGCCGCCAGAGCGCGGTCGGTGCCGGCCACCACGATCTTAAAGTAGGGCGCACCGGGATAGCCGCCCGCGTTGGGCGCGGCGCTCAGCGTCCACTTCTGCTGCGCCTGGTCGAGATAGTTGGCCATGCGCGTCGGGACATTGCCCTCCGGCCAGTTTTTCGACACCACCGCAACATCCTGCGGAGCGATCGGCGGGCCATTGCTCGGACGAGGCCGGCCGGGACCGCCCGGGCCTCCCGGGCCGCCAGGTCCGGCGGGAG
>JADMIO010603931.1_pt1 | contig 69443 bp, 55 predicted proteins | sample 8958161 | NCBI WGS metagenome assembly JADMIO01 (sample SAMN16585339, study PRJNA669376) | soil metagenome | isolation source: Crop rotation soil | place: USA: Cullars Rotation, Alabama | collected 2011 | reverse complement strand
GACAACTTGTCCACGTGGAATTCTAAGCTTAGGATCCCAATGTGCTGGAAAGTAGGATTCGCGACAATATTTACGGCGGGAATCTGAAATACTGTAATGGAAAGGCTCCGCGTGGAAATGCAGCCAAATGAATTCGTGCCTGCAACAGAATACGTTGTGTTGACGGTAGGGCAAAGCGCCTGTTGCGAACTCGTCGAACCCGCTACCACAGGTGGCGAGAGCCAGGTATACGTACCTGCCCCGGTAAGTGTTGCTGTATGGCAATTGAGCTGGCATACCGTGTTCGATGGCATAGTGGCCACAAGAGTTGGCACCGGGTTGACAGATACGTTCTGCGTTGCGCTTTGAGTACAGGAACCATTGGAGCCGGTTACTGTAAAAACGGTTGTCGCGGGAACGCTTGCCACGAGATTTTGATTATTCGCGTTTCCGGGCATCCAGGTGTATTGTGTGGCAGTACCCAATGCTACCAGATTCACAGTGCCACCTGCACAGATCAATGTGGATGAATTTGCAAGAATAGAAACAGATGGCAATTGATTTACAGTAATATTCGTTACCAGCGTATTGGTGCAATTCGGCGGATTTGCGGGCCAGCAGGTCGGAATAAAAATTCCTACCAGGGTTGGAGTCAATACGACAACAGATGACGTCGCACCATTTGACCAGGTATAGGTGGTCGCGCCAAATACAGTGAGCGTCGCACTTTGTCCAAAACAGATCACTGCCGGCGTTACGCTGAGTGGTGCAGTGGGCGTTTGCACCACCGTTACATTCACCACTGCAGTGCCGGTGCACCCCTGCGCGTTTGCACCTGTTACGGTGTAACTTTGTTGGGTCGGATTGAATGCAACCGTGTTCTGCACACCTCCGCTCCAGGTATAACTAAGTGCACCACTACCCGTGAGCATCATGGTATTGCTCGTACATGCAGTAGGCTGACTCGCACTTCCTCCAACAATGGGATTTGTGTACACAGTTATCGCAATTGTTTTTGTATCGGTGCAACCCGAATTGCTTTTGTCGAGTGTATAAACAGTACTTGTTGCCGGTGCCACTACGATGGAGGAGGTGTTTCCCCCCGGTGTCCACGTATAGCCCGTTGCCCCCGAAGATGAAAGTGTAACCGATTTGCCCGCGCAAAGAGTAGTGGACGATGCAATAACAGGTGCGGTTGGCGTTTGTGCGACGGTAATAGACACACTGGCAAAGGCCGTACACGAGGATACTTCACCGATCACTACATACACAGAAGAAGCAGTCGGAGCGAAGGGCACGCCATTCTGGACTGCGGCCCAGAACGTGTAATTCGTCGCGCCGGTAGCGTTCACTGCAACGGTATTCCCTGCACATAACGAGGGACTGGTTGCAGTTACTGTAAGAGAGGGAAGTGGATTCACATTAACAGCGGTGGTTGCCGTTGTAATTCCGCAAACGTTTTCACCAGAAACCGTATATACTGCGGTGCTCGCGGGAATAAACGCCGATCCATTGGTCACGTTGCCGGTCCAGGTATAGGTAGCGGCTCCGCTGGCTGTGAGCGTAGTGGTGTTTCCCTGACAAAGTGTGGGTGAAGGATTTGAAATGGAAAGCGTGGGAGGACCTGATGCTCCAACGTTTACCGAAACGTATGCCGTAGCGGTGCAACCAAAAGCACTGGCACCCGTAACAGAATACAATGTTGTGGATACAGGATTTACAATATTCACACTGGTGGTTGGGCCATTGCTCCACAGAATATTGGTAGAGGCATCAGTTGTGAGCGTTACATTCGTTCCTGCACATATAACCGATTGCCCTCCGGACGTGGTGAGCGAGGCATTGATGATGCAGGTATGGGTAATGAGCACAAGCCCATCGGCATTGTTTGCACCGGGCGTATTAAGTTGTGATGTTCCGGAGTTGTACGAACCGCCTCCTCCTGCTTCAGGACTACTGGCATTACCATGCGAAGTGCCACCGCCACTATAGCCACCTCCACCGCCACATCTTCGCTGATCATTCTGTCCGGAGCCACCGCCGCCACCAAATCCACCATGGGCATAACTTGCACCGCCTGCGCCGCCATTTACATACGCTTGTCCAGGCTGATTGCCGGCACCATTTGAATAAAATCCTCCTCCGCCGCCTGTATTGTTTGAAGCGGCGCCACCTCCGCCATTTGTTCCGCCCGCAGAATTATTTACGCCATTCATACCCGCACGGCCATTTACTGTAATGGTACCATCAGACAAAGTGCTGTACGCCGACGCATAAGATCCTCCGCCACCGCCTGCGACGATAATGGGCACTGTGCCTGTTGCCACGTACGATCCGCCACCCCCGCCATAACAGAGTGAGCCCGTTATTGGCGCAACCGCCTGTTGTCCTACCAGGATCTGTATCAACTGACCCGAACTAAATAAAAAATCACCGCTAACAATCGCTCCTCTGCCCGGGAAACTTCCGTAACCTTTAGCGCCGCGCGCTTCAATATGATAATACCCGCTGGCCGGGATCGTAAAATTCTGAATGCCTGTGTTTACAGAAACACTGCCGTTGAGGTTGGTCGGAGAATACGTATTGTTCGCCATCAGCTGCGTTGGACCCATAGAACCTGTAGCGCCGGCAGGGGTAAAGGAATACGTTTGCGATGATACGTTAGATGTGAAGGAGCATATCACTATTAAAAAACAGGCCGCCTTTAACAGGGACCTTGACATGAATCTGTTAGGGTGAGTGCTGTACATGCCTTTGGGTTCTGACAATCAAATTTATGAAATACTCCGCTCCCTTCAAAAGAACGCTATCGCCATCAGGGTAAGCCCATTCACTATGGTCAGCCCATTGAGCGAATGCGGATTTTCGTTGAGATCATATATAAAGGCCACAATGCTGATCACAATAATGAACATCGAAAAAAACAGTACAGAACTTGCGGCAAAAAGACGATACGATCTACCCTCAGGCTCAAATTTTCCTGTTAGTCTCTTGCCCAATAGAAAATCACGGCTTACATAAAATTTTTTGTCTTTATCGGGTATCTCAATAAAGTCACGCACCACAAACACGTATTGTCTCCCGTCACAGGCGTGGATCTCGATCTCATCCACAATGGGTTTGCCGGCCTTCGAGATCTTATCTCCATGATGTGGAAGAATGTTGTATGCGTAATGGGCTTCGAAGTTTGCAGGTTCAAGAAAACAGCAGACCACTTCGACATAGATAAAAAAGCAGGCAATATTGAAAAGATTCAGCGCTTTGTATTGCCAGGTACGCTTGAACCTGAGGAGCTGCAGATCTTTTTTTCGCTGCTTGTAAGTGATGATGGTATCAACTTCCTCCTGCGTGAAAGGCACCCTTTTCGGTCTTCGACGCGGACCCTGATTCATCACTCAAGGGTCTTATCCACAAGGTAGTGGTTTCTGTCGGCACTGTTGCGCAGGATAAGTTCACCTAAAAATCCGGCGAGGAACATCATGCTGCCAATGATCATGCAGGTGAGGGAAAGATAAAAAGAGGGCCTTTGTGTAAGCATGCGCACCGCATGATGCGCAAAGGTGTTGTACAATTTGTAAATGCCCAGGTATGCGGCGAAACCAAAACCCAGCAGAAACAACAAAGTTCCTGCAAAGCCGAAAAAGTGCATGGGTCTGCGCCCGAATCGCGAAAGAAATGAAAGCGTAAGCAGATCGAGAAAACCGTGCATGAACCGCGACCAGCCGAATTTGCTTTTGCCATATTTGCGCGCGCTATGCTGCACTACCTTTTCGCCAATCCGGTCAAAGCCGGCATTGCGTGCAAGCACAGGGATAAAACGATGCATCTCGCCGTAAACTTCAATGCTCTTCACCACTTTGCTGTTGTAGGCTTTCAGTCCGCAATTCATATCGTGCAACTTAATGCCGCTGATCACGCGGTTGGTGAAGTTGTACAGGCGCGAGGGAAGGTTCTTCGAAAAGAAATTATCGTATCGCTTTTTTTTCCAGCCACTCACCAGGTCAAAACGCTCCTGCGTGATCATACGATAGAGTTCGGGGATTTCGTCGGGGCTGTCCTGCAGATCCGCGTCCATGGTGATGACCACATCGCCCTTCGCCATCCTGAATGCGACATGCAGGGCAGGAGATTTTCCATAGTTACGCTGAAACCTGAAAGCCCGCACGTTTGCATCCTGCAACTTTAAACCCTCAATTATTTGCCACGAATTGTCGCGGCTGCCATCGTCGGCAAAGATGATCTCGTATGAATAGTTGTGCTGCTTCATTACACGCACGATCCATGCGTGAAGTTCGGGCAGCGATTCCTGCTCGTTAAAAAGTGGAATTACGATACTGAGGTTCATCGAAAGACAGGGGAGAGGATGCAACGCGGCACAATCACAAAAATTGCGATTTTGAACTGAATATAAAAATCAATGTCTATTTTTGCCGCCGGGGTAAGTCTTTCACGACCAGCTCCTGCTGAATCCCCCAGGTCGGGAACGAAGCAAGGGTATGTGGTTGAGCGGTGCGATGGAAGTAGCTTACCCTTTTTTTATTGGGGGTGAGCGAATTTTGCCACCAAAACACCAAAACACCAAACAACACCAAAGATATTCTTGCGTTGAAAGCACGCGTTGGGTAGTGGCCGGGGTTTATAGAAAGCGTGCCTTTGGGTGTTGAGCGTCTTGAGTGGACGCCTGTTGCCACCAAAACTCTAAATCACCGAACTACACCCAAGCACATCAAATATATTGTAGATAGACTGCCGAAACCCCAGGCGCAACCTGCCTGATGCGCGGTAGGGGCTGAGGCGACAGCCTTGCGACGGCAGGTATTACTTGCCCTTGGCGGGCGGAGGCTGTGAGGCACGAGCAGACCCCGCACCGCTTAGGGCAAGTTGTAAATGGCAAGCAAGCTAAAGCCGAAGACCCGGGCCCCATGAAGCAGAACGCGGCGAAAAAAACAATCGCAAAAACTTCGAAGCCCGCCTCGTTCGCTTCATGGGGCACCGCCCATAAATAGAAGAACAAACCCCTCATTATCAGCACAATATTTGCCGAAAACCGGCGTTTATGCAAAGGCGACCAAAATCAATTTTTTAACAAAACTTGATTAAAGAATCAAAAAATCTCCTATATTTGTGATAACCAACCAACCAATCGTCATATAGAATAGACATCTACGAGCTTTTTACGTTTTTAATTTTTGTAAGCTCATGTCTATTTCATCCTACGGTGACGATAAACTCGTCAAACTTTATTCGGCAGGCACAGAAAAAGCCCTTGAAGTGTTGCTGCACAGGCACAAGTCAAAAATTTTCACCAGCATTATGATGGTGATTAAAGATCACTCGCTCGCTGAAGATATTTTTCAGGACACATTCTTTAAAGTGATACAAACACTTAAACGCGGACAGTACAACGAGGAGGGAAAATTTTTGCCCTGGGTGATACGCATTTCGCGCAACCTGATCATTGACCATTTCAGGCGCATTAAAAAAATGCCGCCGGTGCCTGTGTATGTAACCGACGAAGGAGAGGAAGTGAGTGTGCTCAATACCCTGGCTGCGGATGATGATACTGAAAGAAAGCTGGAGTCGGGCAAGATCAAAACCTCTATTCGCAAGCTCATTAATAACCTGCCAGAAGACCAGCGCGAGGTAGTGCTGATGAGAATGTACTATGACATGAGTTTTAAAGAGATCTCTGAATTTACCAAAGTATCGATCAATACTTCGCTGGGACGTATGCGCTATGCGCTTTTTAACCTGCGCAAAATGATTGAAGAGCAGGACGCGGGCCTGGTGCTGCGCTAAGCGATTTATTATTCTTCATTTCTTTTTTTTTATTCTGCGGGTGGGATACGCTGACAGATTGTTATCTGTTTTATTTTGATTATTTTGATTTTCTTTAGCCCACCATTTTTTTCAAAAAAATTTCCTTGGGATTCCGAGTTTCTGTGCTTCCGTGGCAAGGAAGCCTGATGCCAATCTTAAAAAAATCACTATTTTTGCACCTCTCAAAAAAGGACGTCGGGGTGCCGTTTTTTTAAGCCCTGCACATAGAAAATTAGCATTATGAAAATACTTGTCGGCATCAGCAACGTTCCGGATACGACAACCCGGATTCAGTTTACAGACAACAACACCAAATTCAACGCAGCGGGAGTAACTTTCGTCATCAACCCATACGACGAATGGTACGCGCTCGTGCGGGCACTCGAACTTAAGGAAGCAAACAAGGCCGAAAAAGTAACGCTCATTCACGTGGGGGCGGCTGACAGCGAAGCCACCATTCGCAAAGGACTGGCCCTCGGAGCCGACGATGCAGTGCGGGTGAATGCGGAAGGTCCCGATGCTTATTTCGTAGCCTGCCAGATCGCAGATTACGCGAAGAAAAATGGCTATGACCTGGTGCTGGCAGGTAAAGAGACGATACAGTACAATGGCTCATCAGTGGGCGGACAAATTGCGGGCAGAATGGGACTTCCGTACGTGTCGCTGGCTACCAAGCTTGACGTTGAAGGAAACACAGTGAGGCTGGAGCAGGATATTGACGGAGGATCACGTGTACTGGAGTGTGCCTTGCCACTGGTAGTGAGCTGCGCGAAAGGAATGGCTGAGCAAAGAATACCAAACATGCGCGGCATTATGGCGGCGCGTACAAAACCGCTTACTGTGGTGGAGCCTGCGGAGGCAAAAGTGCTTACAAAAGTGAAGAGTTATAGCCTTAATCCAGGCCGCACTACCGTGAAGTTATTTACTGAAGATAAAATTGACGAACTGGTACATTTATTGCATACCGAAGCAAAGGTGATTTGATTTTTCCGACGCTTCTTTATTCACCACACAACCAACTTAAATGCCCGTAATAGTTTATACAGAGCTGCACCACAACAAGGTTAAGAAGTCATCGCTTGAATGCGTGAATTATGCGAGCAAGATCGCAGAAATGACGGGCAGCGAAGCCATCGCCATCGTAAACAACGCCGGTGAAGAACAGGTGAAGCAGATCGGCGCTGCAGGCGCAAAACGCGTGCTTACCATGAAAGTGGATAAGCTCGAAGAAGATCCTGCTGTGCTTGCCTCTGCCATAGAAGCTGCGGCGAAAAAAGAAAATGCGAAGGTGATCATTTTCGCTTTCGATTTTGTTGGCAAGTCGGTGGCACCCATACTTTCGGCTAAGCTCGATGCGGGACTTGTTGCGGGTGCTGTGGATATGCCTGAAGTAAAAGGCAATGCACTGGAAGTGAAAAAGAATGTATTCTCCGGCAAGGCAACGGCCGTGTACAGCATAGAAAGCGATATCAAGATCATTTCGCTTCTTCCGAACACTTTCCCCGTTTGGAGCAAAGACAATGCAGCAAAGGTGGAACCATTTTCTCCCGAGATTAAGCAACCATCACGCATTACCATTAAAGAAGTGAAGTCAAACGAATCGGCCGGTAAAGCTCCGCTGCCTGATGCGGAACTGGTAGTGAGCGCAGGAAGAGGACTGAAAGGTCCGGAGAACTGGAAGATCGTTGAAGAACTGGCTGATGAACTTGGGGCTACACTGGCATGTTCGCGCCCCGTTGCAGATATGCACTGGAGGCCGCATCATGAGCACGTGGGACAGACCGGCATCGCGATCAGGCCGAACCTTTACGTAGCTATCGGGATATCGGGTGCGATCCAGCACCTGGCTGGTGTGAGTGGTAGCAAAACCATTGTGGTGATCAACAACGATAAGGAAGCGCCCTTTTTTAAGTCAGCCGATTACGGCATTGTAGGGGATGCATTCAGCATTGTTCCGAAGTTCACTGAAGCGGTTAAAAAACTTAAGTCGAACAGGCATTAAAAGCATAATTTTTGCTACATTAGATTTCGGTTAATGAAGAAGATTCGCTTAGAGATTGTTGGACTTTCTTACAGCCAGACACAAAGCGGGGCCTATGCCCTGGTGTTGGGAGAAAGTTCCGGTTCGAGACGTCTTCCCATTATCATTGGCGGATTTGAGGCACAGGCGATAGCGATTGAGCTGGAGAAAATGAGTCCCAGCCGCCCATTGACCCACGATCTTTTCAAGGCATTCGCACAAACTTTTGACATTTCAGTTAAGGAAGTGCTGATCTATAATCTTGTTGAAGGCATTTTTTATGCAAAGCTGATCTGTTCTGACGGAACGCGCGAGTACGAGATCGATGCACGCACCAGCGATGCAATTGCAATTGCTGTTCGTTTCAACTGCGAAATTTATACATACGAATTCATTCTCAAGAGCGCGGGTATTGTGCTGGACGACGATATCGAAATGGGTGGAGTTCCTGAAAGCACCCAGGTTCCGGCAGGTAAAATAGAGGCGACCAAAGGTGGCGGTGAAGGCGAGGAGTACAAATCCAAAAGCACCGAAGAGCTGAAGAACATGCTTAAAACGGCGCTTGACGAAGAGAAGTACGAGATGGCTTCGAAGATCCGCGATGAGCTGAACATGCGGAAAAAGTCCTAGTCTGTTCCGTTTTCTATTCCGGGTTATTTATTCCGGGTTATTTGTTCCGGGTTATTTGTTCCGGGTTATTTATTCCGGGTTCACTATTCCGAGTTCACTATTCCGAGTTCACTATTCCGAGTTCACTATTCCGAGTTCACTATTCCGAGTTCACTATTCCGAGTTCACTATTCCGAGTTCACTATTCCGAGTTCGCTATTCCGAGTTCGCTATTCCGAGTTCGCTATTCCGAGTTCGCTATTCCGAATTTATTATCTCCAATTCAAAATTCTCTCTTCCCGAATAAAAGAACCCGGAACCCGGTATAATAATCTCGCAACTCGGAACCCGGAATGGTAAACCCGAAACCTGGAATAATAAACCCGAAACCCGGAATAACTATGAGGCTTTCTTACGCTTCACCGGCTGCAGACTCGCTTTGAGCTGCTCCATCAGGTCTTTTGATTTTGCATGAACCACTTTTAGTTTTGGTTCTTTCAGTTTCCTGCCTTTGGCTTTTGCCCTGATCACTTTCATCAACTCACCGGTGTAATTGTCTTTGAATTTGCTGATGTCGAATTTGCCTGTCAGTTGATCAATGAGACTAGTGGCCATTTTCAATTCTCCCGGTTTCACTTCACTTTTGGGAGGTAATTTCAGATCGGTGGTTTCGCGAATCTCTTCTTCGAAGCGGATGCGGTTCAGGATGATGACTTTTCCTGTTGCTTTTAATATGGCAAGTGTTTCCTTGCTCCGCATAACGAAAGTTGCAACACCTGCGCGGTGGGTCTTCAAGAGTGCTTCGCGCAAAAGCGCATAGGCGCGCACGCCTGATTTATCCGGTTCGAGATAATACGGCGACTCGTAATATACACTATCGATCTCGGCCAGATCACAAAACTGGTTGATCTCGATGACCTTTGACTTTTTTGCGTTGGCGCGTTCAAAATCCTTGTCCTCCAGGATCACGTACTCGTCGTTGGGCATTTTATAGCCCTTCACGATCTGGTTCCAGGGAACTTCTCTGCCTGATTCGCTGTTTACGCGCTTGAACTTAATATTGTGCTTGTCTTTCTTGTCGAGCATGTCAAGATTAAGGCTGCTCGATTCCGTGGCACTATACAGACGCACGGGAATGTTTACAAGGCCGAAGCCAATAGTGCCGGTCCAGATCGGTCTCATGATGAATACAAATAACTATCCGCAAACATCCTTTTCCGGACATTTGCGGATAGAAAAATAAAGTGAAACCTAGTGACGGTTGTTTCCGCCCTGGTTTTGCTGTTGTTGTGCAGAACGGTTGTTGTTCTGGTTCGGATTTGCAACAGGGGTCTTTTGTCCCTCGCGCTCCGGAGTAGGATCAGGATCGCTGCCCGGTTTGGTTGGCCTGCTGGGTTCGTTGGTCTTACCCTGACCCTGCTGGCTCTTTTGTTGTTGTTCTGTTGGCATTGTTTTGTTTTTTTTTATTTAGAAACTGAATCGCGCATCGCTTTCACGCGGTCATGCGCCTTTACGATCTCGCTTTTTTGTTTTTGGATCACCTGCAACGCCTCTGAAGAAATGTCAGATGAATTTGAAACCGCTTCTTCGTAGTGTTTTTTTGCATGGTCTTCACCGTACTCGCAGGAAGACAGAATGTTCTTTCGGTCTTTTCCTGTAACCGCTGCACGAAGGTCCATCCATGCCCTGTACAATTTACCGGTAGTCTTGGTTTCATCCCGCTTTGGCTGGTCTTCTCCCGATGGGATGAACTTTCTCAGCTCTTCACCGAATTGGCGGCTCTGCATACTGAAATCGTTGAACATGGTCTTGAGGTCAGCCTCTTTGGTTTCTTCGGCTGCAGTCTTGTATCCTTCGTAACGATCGTTATTGATGACTACGAGATCTTTGATTGTGGTTGCTGTTTTTGTTTCCATACTTATTTTAATTATGAATTATGAATTATGAATTATGAATTATGAATTTTGAATTAGGGCGGAAGACCGATGACAGAAGACGGATAACAGTTGTGATCATTTTTTCTTACGTGATGTTTTTCCTGTGGTTTTTTTTTGGGAGGTTTTTTTTCCTGGTTTCTTCTTCGGGACTTTTGCTCCTGCTACGCGTGCTTCTGACAATCCAATTGCAATCGCTTGAGCACGTTTTTTTACCTTTTTTCTTGTGCGACCTATGCGTAGTATGCCTTCATGCATTTCGTGCATGGCACGCTTCACTTTCTTGGCTGCCTTCTTTGAGTACTTTGTCATAGGCTAGTGCTTTGTGCAGTGAGGAAGCAATTCTTGTTCCAGTATTACGGTAATAGCGCACCAGAGTATTCTATTATGGATTTTGATTTTTGCTGTAGATTTTTCTACTCAGTTGCGGACAAGCTTTTCGGAAATAATAATATCGCCAGAAACGGCACGTACATAATAAAGTCCCGGGGGTTTTCCTCTGAGGTCAATATCCAGTTCATTTTTTCCGTCTGTCGGGAAAAATTCCTGCTGGTGGACGACTTTGCCGAGGTGATCGTAGATGTGTAAATGGATACCCGCAGTTGACCCTCCCAACTGGATTTTCAAATTATCAGTGCAGGGATTCGGGGATATTCTACAACGTAGTGCATTTTGCGAGTTTCCCACAGAAGCCGGGCCTGCGGGCAAAGTAATTCTGAAGAGTCTGCCATCACCTTCGTACGAATACTCGATTACGTACATGATATTTCCTTCCAGGTACGAATCGACCGGGTAATTAAAATTCTCGACGATGGTTTTTGCGTGCATCTCAAATTCTCCGTTTGACGCTTGCTGTAATGTTATATCCATGAGATCCTGACCGGGATCGCAAATTGTTCCAGGAACACCGTATTGGTCTATTCCCGTGGAATCACCCTTGCGCGTAAATGACAGGATGAAAGCGTGACCTGAAAATTCAGCGTTGAGGTAATGAGCCCGGTCGATGGATATTCCAAGGGGACAACGATGGGGAGTAAAGCTGGTAACGTAGTTTCCCGAACTGCTTCCGTCATTCACTTTGCCTGTATTTTCGCGGTATTTGTCTGCGTCGGGCCCTAAGTTTTTGACAGGAGGGGTGGTGACAAGCGAACCTTTAGGCGGAAAGCCCGGATCATCACAATAATATCCTTTGATGAAGCAATGTGATTTTGTATTAAGAAGCGGGTCAGTATTGGGATTGTAACCCGCAAACTGCTGCGGATTGTTATTGCCGCCCATTGTCCACGGAAAACCATAGTGCTTTCCCTGCCTGATCCAGTTGAGCTCATCGGGATCGTCCCGGTCGCCTGAATTTTCTGTAGCGAATATTCTGTCTTCACTGTCGAATGCCAGGTCGAAAGAGTTTCTCGTACCATCAGCAAAAAGATATGGAGCCAACTGCGTTTCATCGTTGTACAGGGAAAGATTCTCTGAATTGGCGGGAATTCTGAATATGGCAGAAGTGAGCGGTATTTCGCGCATGCCAGGATACATTCCATTGTTGCTTTGTATTTCTCCGTGGTCGGTCCGCGATCCACTGCTGAAATAAAGAAACTGATGGTCTGGTGAAGGAGTGAGCCCACTGAAACCATGATCATACCAGGTGTAACTTTGCTGATAGATATCAGTTGTCGCGACATTTACCCATGTCCTCAATCCCGAAGTCCGCAGTATTGCTTTTTTGATCATCCCGATGTTTCCGGTAGAATCCACCATCGTATTCCCGATCAAGAACAGCGCACTATCGATAAATGCCATACCCTGCAGATACGCGATGCCATGATCGGAGGTGGTGTAAAGCAATTTCTCACTGGGAGTGGATTCGGGATTTTTGATTTCATAAACATTACCTATGGAAGTGATGTAGAAAATATTTCCGCTTACAGGGTCTTTTGCGACGCGCGCGGCTTTCGCTTTTACATTTGTAACAAATTCAACTTTGATTTCGGGCCGCAGGGATACTGGCAGTGACTGTGCAGAAATTGTAAATGTTAACATGAAGAGTGGGAAAGAAAGAGTGAATTTCATGAGCAACAGGTTTTTTGATGCCGGGGAATTCCGGGATCAAAAAAAGAAAAAGCAAATGCGGTGCCTGGGATAAATCAAAAGCCAAAAAGTCAAAAGTCAAAAAGCACCAACCGGGAAACGAGGGGGGCAGAAGTCAAAAAGGATGCCGGGATGAAATGCCCTTTTTGCGACAAATTGAGGGATAATTGCACCCCAAAGTTTTTGCGGTTACGTCTGACGAAGATTCGCGGTACAGAATTTTTCTACGCCTGATTTTTCCAGCGTTGCAAATGCGGAACTCTTTTGCTGAATAATTTCGCCAGGAAGCCGGGAAAGCCCATCTCTTTCATTTTTCCGGTGACGAATTCCTGCATTTGTTTTGCGGTCCAGTCGGGCCGTGTGAATTTTCCGGCCTGATAACAATAACTGCAGTACATAGTGCTTTTGCTGCCGTCGGCATTCGTGCCTCCCTTCTGCGGATCCTTGTTCAGTGGCATGCCGCAACTCTGGCAATTCTTATAGGTTTTCTCCACGTTGCATTAATTGAGGATGTTTCCGTTGCTGTCTATCTCGGTTACGTCGTAGCCCAGTTTTTTCAGCTTTTCAAAATTATTGGCCTTGTCACCCACCACCACTATGGCCATGTTGTCAAGCGGAAGATATTTTTTTGCCAATGCATTGATATCATTCTTGCTGATGCTGTTCAGGATCGCTGCCTGCTTGGCTACATAGTCTTTCGGAAGATCATAATCCATCACCCGTTTTACAAATCCGAGTTTCTGGAACGGAGACTCATACTTCAATGCGTCAGCCTGCATCAGCGCATTACGCGTGAAGGAGATCTCATCGTCAGAAACACCATCGCTGGTGTATTTTTTCAGTTCGCGGAAAACTTCCACGAGGGTGCTGTCGGTGGTGTTGGCTTTGAAACCTCCGCTTATGGAGTAGGGACCGGCAAACTTTGTTCCGTTAAATGCGCCGCGTGTACCATAGGTCCAGCCTTTGATCTCACGAAGCAAATAGTTTACGCGGCTGTTGAAAGATCCGGCAAAGCTGAAGTTCATGATCGTACTTTTAAAGAAATCACCGGTCGCTTCGTAAGGCAAAGCAATGTATCCTACGCGTATCTCGCTCTGCGGAGCATTTTTCTTGTCAACAAAATAAATTTTTGTCTTTTCGATTTTTGGCGTTTCCGATTCATCGGCCTTCATCACTTCTCCTGCAGGCAGCCTTGAAAGAAAGGCAAGGTGCTGCATCAATTCGGGAGATGTGATGTCTCCCACCGCTGCGATGGAGAGGTTCACTTTCCCGAGTTTCTGGTAATATGCTTTCACGTCATCTACAGTGAGCTTTCCCGCTGTCTCAGCATTGCCATTCACCGGAATTCCCATTACATGTGACGGACCATACAATATACGCTTGAATGCCATCTCTGCCATGGCCGAGGCATTGGTCATGCTCTGCGTGATACCGTCCAGTTGTTGTTTCTTCTCTACCTCAAATTCGGTCGCGTCAAATTTCGGTTCGAGCAGCATTTCTTCCACCACTTTCATAGTGGCGCCAACATTCTGCTTCAGTGACTGGATCTGTACGCTGATCTCTTCATCCCCCGAATAGAAATAAACAGTTGACCCCAGACGATCGAGCCTGTTTTCAAGTTCTTCGGCGCTGGTCTTCATGCTGCTCTTGTCAAGCATGCTTGCCATCAGTGAAGAAAGTCCGGCTTTTTCCCTTGCCTCATAACGATGTCCGGCTTTAAAAGCCAAAAGGATATTCACCTTGGGGATCTCCCTGTCGGAAACACAGATCATCGGAATACTGCCCGCTACTTTTTCTTTTACAAAATCAGGAACCGGTACCGGTGAAGCAGGACGCGCCATTGGAGTCAACGATCTTTTAAATGCATCCTTCGGTTCATTGTAACTGAGATTTTTATATTCAGCGCTTTCGGTTTCAATTTTCCGGTCGTACATTTTCCAGGTGTCTTCTTTTGCTTTAAGCTCTGGTTTACCTTTCGGAAGGCAGCTCAGGATCACAGCCGGCTTTCCCTTAATGTAGGTGTTGTAAACACGCATTACATCTTCTTTCGTCACCGCGAGATTACGCTGCAGGTCATTCTTCAGATGATTCGCATTGCCGGCGAGGGTGAAGTAGGAGGCGAGGGTGGATCCTTTGCCCTGCACGGTGCTGAGCTGGTTGTACAACTGGCTCTGATATTGCGCTTTGTACTTAACAAGATCATCATCCGTGGCGCCTTTCTTTTCCCATTCTTTAAGTGTATTGATCACCAGGTTTTCAGTTTCCGCCAGCGCGGTACCCGGATTCGCACGAACGACGATCTGGAACTGACCACTGAGTTCACGTGAGAACTGGTATACATTTGCGCTTGCGGCTTTCTTGCTGTCTATAAAAGCCTTATAGAACGGAGAGCCCTGGCTTCCGGCGAGGATCTGCGCGAGTGCATCCAGCGCAGCATCATCCTTAGTATATAGTGGAGTGGTGGGAAACGCCATGTTCAACATGGGGAATTTCACATTGTCTTCATAAGAAATGTACCGTGACGATTCAAGCTTAAACGCGGGCACGATCTGCTTTGCAACATCAGGTCCTTTCTGAATGGAACCAAAATATTTCTGAGCAAGCACCAGCACTTCCATGGGATTCACATCTCCGGCTACAGTCAGCACCGCATTATTCGGGCCATACCAGCGCATGTAAAATCGCTTGAGATCATTTACATCCACACGATCGAGATCGACGATATAACCGATGGTGGTCCAGCTGTATGGATGTCCCTGCGGGTAAAGCGCCTCACCTATTTTCTCTCCAACGACGCCATATGGCGCGTTGTCATAACGCTGTCCTCTTTCATTCTTTACTGTTGCGCGCTGCACTTCGAATTTTCTCTGGGTGACTGAGTCAAGAAGGAAACCCATTCTGTCTGCTTCAAGCCAGAGCATTTTTTCAAGCTGGTTAGAAGGAACCGTTTCGAAATAATTTGTGCGATCTGTATTGGTTGTGCCGTTCAGATTCCCTCCGGCTTCTGTCACGATCTTGAAATGTTGTTCATCCGCTACGTTCTTTGATCCCTGGAACATCATGTGCTCGAAAAAGTGTGCGAAGCCACTTCGTCCCTGCTGTTCGCGTGCACTTCCCACATGATAAGTAACATCGACATACACCGCCGGATCACTGTGATCTTCATGAATGAGAATATTGAGCCCATTCGGCAATTTGTACCGTTTGTAAGGAATAACCAGTTCATTGCCGGTTTTCTTCACTTCTTCCACAAGATTGAAGGACTGTTGTGCCGGAGTGGTGGGTTTTTGCGCTATAGCTGAACCGATCGATAATGCGAGGCAGATTGCCGCATACTGGGATTTTCTCATCATAAAATTGTTAGGGAGGCAAATATACCATTTAGGCCGGGCCCTCACCTGCTTCTCATCCGCATTTTGAGCCGCCAATAAAGCCTTATTCACTGCCTGTCCTTTGTAATATTTAACACGCTTCCCCACAATAAAGGCGGCAAAGGCTGTAACTTTGTAGCAGAAATCACACGAATTACCATGTATCCTGAAGCCATAGTTAAACCCATGAAAGCTGAGCTTGTATCAGCCGGTTTTGAAGAACTCACCAGTCCCGAAGATGTAGAGAAAGCCATTCATACCACCGGCACAGTGCTGATGGTGGTGAATTCCGTATGTGGTTGTGCTGCCGGTGCAGCCAGGCCCGGCGTGAAGAAGAGCCTTGAGAATGGCAGAAAGCCGGCTAAACTGACTACGGTATTTGCCGGATATGATACCGATGCGGTGACTGAGGCAAGGAAACATTTTACACCGTATCCTCCGAGCAGTCCTGCAATCGCTCTTTTTAAGAATGGCGAGCTGGTACACTTTATCGAAAGGCACAATATAGAAGGGCACAATGCACAGGCCATTTCAGACCACCTGAAGGCCGTGTACGACGAATTTTGTTAACACTAATCACTTTTAAAAGTTGAAAAAGAGGCGCTGAAAAGCGTCTTTTTTGTTTTTGAAGCCCTATTTTTGCTGCACATCCACAACCAATACCCTATGAAAAAACTTCAAATATTATTGCTGGCGCTGGGTTTCGTATGCCTGAACCTCAGCCAGACCTCCTGCAAAGAAGAGAAAGTTGAGAAAAATCCGGCGGAAGACAGTCTTAAGGCAGTTACCGGACAACTGAACAACCAGTTGAATGAAAAAGAAGCCGCAATTCAGGAATTCATTGAGTCATTCAATGAGATCCAGGAAAACCTGAATGCGATCAAGGAAAAAGAAAAAGTGGTGACCAATCTCAGCACCAAGGGCGATGTAAAGAACAGGAATAGTCAGATCAAGGAAGATATTCAGTCGATCTACGATCTGATGGTGAAGAACAAAAGCAAGATCAGTTCATTGAATGAAAAGCTGAAGAACAGCAATCTGAAACTTGCGGGTATGGAGAAGATGATAGAAAACCTGCAGGCTTCTATTGCGCAGAAGGATGAGGAGATTGAAGTGCTGAAGGCTAAAATGGAAGGACTTAACATTGAGCTGGCCAACATGAATACCACGAACAAGGCCCTTTCAGAAGAAAGTGCACAAAAAACCGATGAATTGAACACAGCATTTTATGCCATTGGTACTGCAGCAGAGCTCAAGGAGAAAAAAGTAATAGAGAAAGAAGGCGGCTTCCTGGGCATGGGTAAGTCCACGAAAGTAAGTGCAGATTTCAATAGGGAGTATTTCACCAAGATCAACATCGAGCGTACACAAAGCATCAACATTGGAGCTAAGAAGGCAAAATTGCTCTCAACGCATCCCAGCGATTCATACAGGCTGGTGGGTGTAAAGCCGGTAGAGAAGATCGAGATCCTGAACGCGAAGGCGTTTTGGGCTTCGTCGAAGTACCTGGTGATTATGATCGAATAATTCAAGGGCAGGAAAAGCGCTTATGCCATCTTCTCCTGCAAGACTTAAAAAGAATTTTATTCTGAAAGGGCGCGGTCTTTTGGCCGCGCTTGTTTTTTGCGCGCCCCTGTATGCGCAAAAACCGGTGTACACGCATGCTGATTCGCTGAAGGGCAGTATAGGACCCGCGCGAACCTGGTGGGATGTGACGCATTACGAACTGCATGTGGATTTCAATCCCGCCGACAGCAGCATAAAGGGGTATAATGTTATTTCGTACAAAGTGCTGAAGAATTCAAATCTCATGCAGCTGGACCTGATGACGCCGATGCAGATCGACAGTATAAAGCAGGATGGGATGAATTGTGCCTGGAAGCGCGACGGCAACGCCTGGTTCATCACGCTGAAATCTTTGCAGGAGACCGGGGCGCAAAAAAAGATCACGGCCTGGTTCCATGGTAAACCGCGTGCTGCGAAAAATCCGCCATGGGATGGAGGATTAGTGTGGAGAAAAGATAAATCCAACAATCCCTGGATATCCATCGCCTGCCAGGGCATGGCCGCACAGGTATGGTTCCCGAATAAAGACCACATGTATGATGAGGTCGACAGCGTCTCCACTTTTTTTCGTGCGCCAAAGGAACTTTCAGCAGTTTCCAATGGCAGGTTGCATTCAGTGATACAGGACAAAGACGGATCCGTGGTGTTTAACTGGGCAGTGGTGAATCCGATCAACAATTACAACATTATCCCATACATAGGTAAATACAGCAGTTTCAGGGATACTTTGCAGGGAAAGGCGGGAATACTGGATCTGGATTTTTATGTATTGCAGGGAAATCTGGCGGTTGCTAAAAAACATTTTGCCGAGGTGAAGCCCATGATCCATTGTTTTGAAGAATGGTTTGGGCCTTATCCATTTTACGAAGATGGATTCAAGCTGGTGGAAGCCCCCTATCTTGGAATGGAACACCAGAGTGCGATTGCCTATGGAAATGATTACATGGTGGGATACAAAGGCAGGGATCTTTCAAATACAGGCTGGGGATTGAAATGGGATTTTATCATTGTGCATGAATCCGGTCACGAATGGTTTGGAAATAATGTGAGTGCGCGCGATGTGGCGGACGACTGGATCCACGAAGGATTTACCACTTATATGGAATGCATCTTTGTTGAATGCATGTATGGCAAAACAGCGGGGAGTGAGTATGTGCTTGGACAAAGAAATGCTGTACGTAACGATAAGCCCATGATCGGAGATTACAACGTGAACTCCATCGGATCATTTGACGTTTATAACAAAGGAGCTAACATGCTGCATACGCTGAGGCAGGTGGTGAACAATGACACGACGTGGAGATCCTGCCTGCGGGCGATCAGTAAAAAATTCTATCACAAAACGGTGACCACTTCTGAGGTGGAAAAATTCATTGCAGCGCACCTTAAACTTGACCTTGATGCGTTTTTTGAGCAGTATTTGCGTCGCGCAAAGCCGCCTGTTTTCGAATGCAATCTCAACAATGGGAAACTGAAATACCGGTGGACGGAATGTGCAAAGGGATTCAAAATGCCATTGAAAATTCTGTCAGGTAAGGATGAAATCATTTTGAACCCGACAACGAAATGGAAGAAAGCGAAATTACCAGTGAGCGAATTTACACCCGATAAGAATTTCATGGTTACGGTGAGGCAGATTTCCGGGTGAATCCCAACGTATGGCGTTGAAATTATATGCCAGCAAGCGATTTTTCTCGTCCCTGCATTTGAAACGTTTTCCATTCCCCTACACATTCCTGACATTCTCCTACTAAATTTTTAAGAACTGTGGACACGATGCACATTTGCATCGTGAATTATCGAATAAGCCTTTTCATATTTATTGCTGCGGCTAAAACCGCCTGGGGACAAACTTCTTTCAGCAGCCTCGACAGCCTTTATGCATATGCTGACAGGAACAGTTCGCAGATAAAGATCAGTGCGCAGCAGAATCTGTTGGCGAAATGGACCAAGGTGGCGGCGGTGGCGAACAGCGTTAATTTCAGAAGTCCGGTGTCGCTGTCAGCGACCGATAACATGCTGCTTCCGGTGAATTTCATTCCTGCCGATTTTTTCGGAGGCGCACCGGGCACATTCAGGCAGATCACGCTGGGTCAGGAGTACGTGACCAATTTCAATTTCAATCCGCAGATCGACATCATCAATCCTGCTAACCTCGGACGTATAAGAAGTGCAGAGCTCAACAAACAGATGACCGAACTGAACGGCAGCATCGTTAAGAAGGCGCTTTATGAAAGCATTGCTGCTGCCTGGTTCAACATTGCTTCGCTTACACAACAGGCGCTCATTGCTGAAGGTAACAAACGGGCAGCAGATTCAGTAGAGATGATTATTGCAAATAAATTTGCGGCCGGGCTTTCAAGGGTGCAGGACCTGAACAACGCGAAGGTAAATTCGCTTAATATGCAGGACAGGATTGCGGGAATTAAGGCTAACCTCGACATGCAGAAAAACGCATTGGCGGTGCTTTGTGATTTTCCGCAGGGTAAGAAGCCGGAGGTTGCTGCCGCAATGGTTGGAGAAGATGCAGGATCGAAAGCAGAAGCGCAATTATCGTTGCAGGCAAAATATGCTGCATTGCAGGGACAATACGCGGGAAGCGAATTGCGCGCCAACCGCCTGAGTGTTCTCCCGGTTCTTTCACTGGTATATTACCAGGGCTGGCAGAAGAACAGTAATACGGGCTTTTTTGATGCTGCTGCTCCCTGGATTCAGTCGAGGTTTCTCGGTTTGAGGCTTACCATGAATTTTCCACCCGATGTGAACCGCTTGTCGCAGAACTACAACAGCAAAGTCAGCAACCGAATTGCCGGAATGAGCAGCACACATGCTGTGCTTCAGTCGTCGGCCACCAGCGAGAACCTGAACATCGATCTTGAACGAAGCCTGACGTCTTACAATACAGCAAAACAGGTGGCGGATCTCAAGCGTTCGAATTACGAAAAGAGCTTTAAGCAATTCAAAGAAGGAATCATTCCTGCAGATATACTCCTCAATGCTTCCACCGACATGCTGAATGCGGAACTGAACGAACAAAACGCACTGGCCAATTGTGCCTACAGCCGGGAAAAAATTAAACTCAATAACAGGATTAAATGAAGAATTTTTATTATACAATCATTGTCGTATTTATCGTCGCGGCCTGCGGCAGGAAAATGAATGAAGCCCGGCCGGAGCGCAAGGACATTGTGGAGACGGTCTTTGCTTCAGGGGTGCTGGAGCCCGATCATAAATACAATCTTACCGCCCAAACTGACGGTTATCTCACCGAACTGAATTTCGATAACGGCGATACAGTAAAGTCGGGACAGGTACTGGCCGTAATTGACAACCGGAACAATGCGATTGGTGCAGGGACTGCTGAAAAATTGCTGGGGATTGCCGCGGCCAATGCGGATCCCGAGGGGCCTTCGTTGAAGCAAGCGCAACAAAATGCCGATCTGCTCAGAATAAAAATGCAGCAGGATTCGGTTCAGAATGAGCGTTACAAAAATCTTCTGGCCACGGCATCGGTATCGAAACTGGAGGCAGAGAACGTCAGGCTGGCGTATTTGTCGTCGCGAACTACTTACCTGAACGCCCTTGAAAATTACAAACTAATGAAGCAGCAAACCGAACAGCAGCTTATTTCGCAACGGTCACAGCGCGATATCAGCAGCGTGGCAGGAGATTACAATAGCCTGAAAGCCGTTATTGGCGGAAGAATCTATAAACGCATGAAAGAGAAAGGAGATTTTGTTCGAAGAGGAGACGTGATCGCTGTGATCGGAGATCCATCGGTAATGTTTGCGAAACTGAGCGTGGATGAAGCAAACATCGGAAAAATCAAAACCGGCAATGAAGCCATTGTAGAGTTGAACACCGAGCGCGACAAGCGCTATGAAGGAACCGTGAGTGAGATCTATCCCGCGTTTGACGAAGCGACACAAAGTTTTTTCTGTAAAGTGAAATTCAAAACCAGGCCTGCGCTGAGGATCTCAGGAACTCAATTGCAGGCCAATATCACGGTCGGTGAGAAAAAAGGAGTACTTGTCATCCCAAGGACCTATTTGAATTATGGCAACAAGGTTACGGTGAAAGAAAAAGGAGAAGTGGTGGTGAAGACCGGATTTATTTCTGATGAATTGGTGGAAATAGTACAGGGGCTGGATGAAAAGGACATACTGCTTACAGATAAACTGAAATAACATGGCGAGAGGAGTTAACACAGAAATTGCGCTGACGCACATCCTCACCAGGAAGAAGCAGACCCTGGTTGCTTCACTTGGAGTAACAGTGGGCATTACTGCCTTTGTCTTTCTGAATTCGCTGGCGATGGGATTTACACGGTTCTTCGATAATCTCGTTTTCAAAAGCATGCCGCACATGCGGATCTATAAAGATGAAACATTAAGTAAGTCGCTGGTTAAGGACACATCGCGCAGCACTGTATTATTAAACCCAAAACTTCTGAATGAACAAAAGAACATCATCAATCCTCAGCAACTGGTGGATGTACTGAAAAAACAGGAGGGTGTTGTAGCGCTTGCTCAATGGGCAACCGTGAATTTGTTCTATACCAGCGGAAGATCGCAGATCACAGGCATAGCGTCGGGTGCAAACATTGCAGAAGCCAATGCCATGTTCGATATTCAGAGTACGATGCTGGTGGGGGAGGTAACCGATCTGCCGAACATTCCCAATGGCATTATTGTGGGCGAAGGCATTGCTGAGAAGCTGAACCTTCAGATGAACGATAATCTTACAGTAATCTCATCGCTCGGTGTGGCAAAGACCATGAAGGTGTGCGGCATTTTTCGATCAGGAAATTCCATCAACGACAAATCACGGTCGTATATGAACTTGGCCGCAGCGCAGCAGTTGCTGAAGGAAGGACCGAGTTACGTGACCGAGATCTACGTGAATGTAACCGATCCGCAAAAAGTGGAATTGTACCGTCCGCGATTGGAAAAACTGACGGAGTACAAGATCGAAGACTGGAAGCAGGCGAATGAAACATTTGTGGCAGCAGGCAAGACGCGTTCGGTGATGATGCGGTCGATATCAGCTGCGATATTGCTTGTGGCAGCATTTGGTATTTACAATATCCTGAACATGACGGTAATGCAAAAACTCAATGACATTGCGATATTGAAGGCCACGGGATTTTCGGGAAGCAACGTGGTAAGGATTTTCGTTTCGGAAGCACTGATCATGGGTGTATTCGGGACCCTGCTGGGACTTTTGATCGCCTCAATACTGGTGAACCTGCTGAGCAAAGTGTATATCGGTGGTGATATCGGTTTCTTTCCGATTGGTTTCGAACCTACCGTGTTTTTGGCGGGAACGATTGTTGGGCTGGTGGTAACAACAGGTGCAGGACTTATACCTGCACGGCATGCGGCGAAGATTGATCCTGTAGATATTTTCAGAAAGTGATGGAGAACAAGGTGGTGCTCAAGACCGAGAAGGTCGGCAAGTATTTTTATGATCCCGTGAAGTTCAAAGTGCTGGATGAGATCTCATTTGAGGTGAACCGGGGCGAATTTCTGACACTTGTGGGAAAATCAGGATGCGGGAAGTCTACATTGCTGTACATTTTGTCGACGATGGATCGTAGTTACGAAGGATCACTGATCATCGACAACGAAAATCTCAGCGGAAGTAAGGTTGATCATCTTGCCCGTGTGCGAAATGAAAAAATCGGCTTTGTTTTCCAGTTCCATTATCTGCTTCCTGAATTTTCATGTTTGAAGAATGTGATGATTCCCAGTCTTAAACTTGGTAAGTACACCAGGGAGGAAACCGAGCATCGTGCCTATCAGAAACTCGACATGCTAGGGTTGAAAGAGCTGGCGTTGAAACCTGCGTCAAAGTTAAGCGGAGGTCAGCAGCAGCGAGTGGCAATAGCACGGGCACTGATCAATGATCCGTTGATAATAATGGGGGATGAGCCCACAGGAAATCTCGACAGCAAAAATACCAGCACGGTGTTTGAGATCTTTAAGCAACTAACGCGTGAGCATAACCAGACGATCGTTGCAGTGACGCACGATACCGATTTCGCAAGAGCGAGCGATAGAACAATTGAGATGATGGATGGGAAGATAGTGTCATATGCAAAAGAGTGGGAGTGAGAAGTCAAAAGAAAAAAGTCAAAAGAAAAAAGACAGATGACCGATGACCGAAGGCGAGTTGAATGTAGCCAGTCGCCAGTAACTAGTTAGCAGTTGTACGCGCAGAATTCTGATAGCGAAAGACCTTCCAGGTATTCCTAACCTTCTATTTCCTGGAAGGTCTTCGCAGTGCTAAAGTTGCGAGTCAAGATCGATAGTCAGCAGTCAGCAGTCACCAGTCAGCACCCGGCATCAGGCATCAGGCACCCGACACCCGGCGTCTCATCTTTTAAATTCTTGGGATAATAAGCGTATCGCTAACAATCGCACCGCTGGTGTCGGCGTGAGACTTCAGGATTTTAGACTTGTTGTTCAATGAAATGATTAGATAGTTGTTCTTTGTTGTTTTTTTGCCGTTCGGATTGTAATAAACGATCACTGAATCGCCGGGATATACCAAAGATGACGCCGGATGCGCGGGTTTGCGGTTGGTCCACAACTGCAAGCTATCGCCGGCGCGATAGGCAGTGTCGGTCGCAGAAATAGTATAGGGCGGTTGAATGCCCGGATCTTCGAACTTCGGATCTTCTTTGTTGCAGCAGCAGAGCAGTAATGGTATGGCAATTAATTTCTTCATTAGCGGAGACAAGATACAGGAAAAGAGGGGATCGGTAATGCACCTTGTGATGTGTTGAACACGGGCCGTAGCGCAAGGGCAGCCGGGGCGGGACGATGAACACCATGAGGCCCATCGTCGAAAACCGTCACGAGTGTCAAATTTGTATTATTGCGACTGCGCTTGCGGGTATTGCCCGTCGCTCGCCTGTCAATCCTGGAGTCCAAAGCTAACACCGCAGTGTCAGTAAGTGCCCGCCGGCCGCGCAAATCAGGCGCCTTATGAAACTATTTTAGAGGCATGATAAAGTACATTCTCCTGCTGGTGAATGGATGCTGGTTATTTTTGTTCGGACTGCGCAACCCCGACCCCCCTGTTATTTCAGCCCAATTGCCCGATACTGTGTTTGCAGGACAGACCATTGAAGGCCAGTTTAAAATAAAACGTTCGGGCCTGACAGGCTTTGGAAGGATTGAATGGAAAACTGCGCCGGGCATTCTGGTGACCGAAGCAGATTCGAAAGGTTCGGCCTTTGCTGTGGAAGGCGATGTGGCTTCCTGGACCTGGAACGAATTGCCGGAAGACGAAGACATTGTGATCAGCTTTAAAATAGGTGCGACGGAGGCTGCTGCAGGTAAACTGAATTCCATGATTGAGTTTTTGTACGTGGAAGAAAATGAGAAAAAAAGTATTCGCGCGGCGGTGCCTGAGATTGCGGTGATGGCGAAGGATCTTGAATCGGCACGTGAACCGGAATCGATACCGGAAGTGATGCGCGATTGCAGGAAGTCGACAGACGAAAAGCAGGTAACGGTAAATATTTTTATTCGCAAAGGCAATACAAAGGGGTTTGGCCGTTACAGCGATGATCTGCCCCAGGGGTTTCAGGCAAGGCCGGTGCAGACTGCAGGTGCTTCGTTCAGCACCGCAGACCACAAGATCAGGTTTGTGTGGGTGAACATACCGGACAGGAAGGAAATTGAGATTTCTTACATACTTACTTCTGCAACTGACGCGGAGATCGAAGTAAAGGGAGAATACGCCTATGTTGAAAAGAATGAAAGCAGGACCCTGGACATGCAGAAGGAAAAATTTACGCTGAAGGGCAGCTCGGTGGCTGAACAGCTGAAACATAAAACTAAAGAGCCTGCAGCACCTTCGATCCCTGCGCCCCAGCCTGTTGCCAGCGGAAAGAAAAAGAAAGCTGCGAAGGAACTTCCTGCAGAGAGCAAAATGCCGGAAGTAGGTTACAGGGTGCAGATAGGCGCATATGCAAAATTGAAGTTTAAGCCTGAGGATCTTCAAAAAAGGTTCAAAATTGAGGACAAAGTGGTGAGCCAGATGGAATCAGGATTACTTAAATTTATGGTGGGCACACATGCTGAGTATAAAGAGGCCAGGGATCACCGCGAACGTTTGCGTTCGGGCAATGGTGTTGAACAGGCATTTGTGGCTGCATACCACGAAGGGAAAAGAATTACTGTACAAGAAGCACTGATGATCACAAAGCAGAAATGGTATAAGTGAACATAGCTTATTCGCGGACATATGCCAATAATTGCCTGGCACTTTTGATGGTGCTCTTTACCTGTTTCGCTTCAGCACAAACCGATTCTTCAAGAACAAGCAAACTCGATACACTCAGCGCCGAGGCACTGGGCAAGTATTACGAGAACGAACCTGAGCCCATTCAGTTTTATAAGGGTCCTGATACCGGCGATTCTGCTTTTTATAAGTTGCAACCCCTTGTAGTTCCCACTGAAACGGTTGAGGCGGAAGCGCTGAGCATACATCGTCGCGCAAAGGCAGAAGCCACCGGTGTTGAAGAGCCGGAAGAAGAGGAAGACACCGCAAGCACGGGCGCAGCAAAACTGAAACCAAAAATATCTCTGGGAGGCGGTTCGCTTTCTTTTAACGGAGATATGAATGCGCGCAGGTTTCAGCCTCCGAGCACAGGCAGGCTGGCTGCGGAGCTTGGAATTTCGCACCGCATTACGCGTTATCTGCAACTGGATTTCTTTTTTCTTATTGGCAAACTCGGCGCTAACGAGATGCTTTACCGGCGCCAGGAGAATTTTCAGTCGGAGATACGCGGTGGGGGGGTAAGCCTCCTTTACGATTTTGGCAACTTTATTCCAGATGAATTCAGGATCCGTCCCTTTGTGAGCTTCGGCGTGATGGGCTTTGAATTTTTGAGCAAGACAGATCTTAAGGACAGAAATGGAAACACCTATTATTACTGGAGCGACGGTAGTATTCGCGATATGGCCCAGGGTTCAGGCGGCGCACAGGACGCACATCTGCTGAACCGCGACTATACCTACGAAAGTGACATACGTGAGCTGAACAAAGATGGATTTGGAAAATATCCCGAGCGGGCCTGGTCATTTCCCCTGGGATTTGGAGGAATTATCAAACTGACCGACCGCCTCAACCTGAAAATGGGCTTTCAGTATTTCTTTTCAACCACCGATTACATTGACGGGATCACCGACAAGAGTGTGGGTAACCGGGTGGGGAACAAACGCAAGGACAATTTTGCATACACATCCATTTCGTTGCAATATGACCTGATCGCCAAATTCAAGAAGAAGAAGAAAGGTGCAGAGGTATCCAATGAGCAGTGGCTCGCGATTGACAAGGAAGACCGCGATAAGGATGGGGTTCCGGATCTTGCTGATGCATGTGCAGGAACTCCCGATGCTGCAAAAGTGGATGTGAGAGGTTGTCCGCTTGACGGAGATGCGGATGGGATACCCGATTACCGCGATGATGAATTGAATACGGGACCCGGCCTGCCGGTAAATGGCAAGGGTGTTGCGGTTACAGACGAGGCCCTTCAGAACTGGTACAATGCCTATATGAACGACAGCCTTGATCTGACACCTGAAGTTGAGCAGACTGATAACATCTATGCGGATCTCTCGAAGAAGAAAGCCAAAAAGAAGAAGAAGGATACCGAAGAGTATACAGTGGAACTGGTGCGTTACAACGGTTCGATACCTTCGGATGAACTGGCATTCCTGCTTAGTATCGGGGATATTAATTCCAGCACCTTGCCCGATGGCACAACGGTAGTTTATACCAGTGGCAATTATGACAAGCTAGCGTTGGCTATGAAGCGCAGGGATGAATTCAGAACGTCCGGAAATAAAGGAGCAGGCATTTCGAAGATCGTGGGCAAGGATATCGTTCAGATCCCCGAAGATGAATTGCAGCGACTGTTGAAGGGAGAAATGGAAGATTTGCTGAACGTGAATGTTGACAGTCTTATGGCGCTGGAGTCTTTCGGTAAAAATGACATCGTGTACCGTGTGCAGCTCGGAGCATTCAAGAAAAGGATCTCAACAAGCGTGTTCAATACCAGCGCGGGTGTACTTGAGCTGAAGACGGGCGAAAGTATTTTCCGTTATGTAACCAAGGGTTACAAGAGCATTGAAGAGGCGGCGGCTACAAGGGCTGACCTTGTGATCCAGGGATACAGCGATGCATTTGTAACGGCCTATCGCGCAGGTAAGCGTGTTCCTCTGAATCAAACATCGGCTACCGTAGACAAATCTTTCCAGGAAGACATGAGCGAGGACAAGATGTTCAGTTCGGTCGACAAAAAGCTGTTGGTTTTCAAAGTGCAGCTGGGTCCGCTTAAGAAAAAGACGCAGGAAGCCATCATGGATGAAAAGACACTTCTGCTTTCGGATGTGGAGAAGCAGATCACGCCAACAGGAAGCATTCGTTACACTGCGGGAATATTCCAGACACCTGCTGAAGCAGAATCATACAAGCACGAAGTGGAAGAGAACGGATTCAGAGATGCATTCGTAATCGCGACATTCAAAGGCGAGATCATCTCATTGCAGGAAGCGATGGAGTTGATGAAGTAGACTGCCAAAGATTGCGCAGATTAGCACAGATTTTTTTCACCTGGCCTGACTGGGGACCCTGGTGCATTCAAAGCAGGAGCATTCAGAAATGTTCCATGTTCCTTCAGTTATGCTGTAATTAGATCAACTGCTGGAACCTGGAACCCTTTAACCTGGAACAGGAATTGTTCCATGTTTCATGTTTCGGAAAATACAATCAAAATAATTTTTGGTGTGATTTGGTGCTTTGGAGCTTTGGTTGCGGATGCACTTACACTTCAAATATATCCACAATCAATCCGTCCAGCGGACTTACGGCTATCTCTCTCTTCTCTTCGCCGAAGTCAAGAACCAGGGAATCGGCGATATAGGCATCTCCTTCTTTCGTAAGGCGGATGCCGGCGAGATTTTTTCCAATAGTATCTTTCCAGAGCGTGGTACCGGACGCATCAACCGCAAAGAGGCGGATCTTGTTTCCAAATTCGTTTTGCAATGCGGTCCGCGCATGATCAAAATCGTAATCAATCACGTCAAGCCCGTTGCCTTCCGGCGTACAGGCAATTGTGAGTGTATCATCCCCTCCGAAATGCAGCTGCAGATTATCAATCACTTCAACAGGCTCGGCAGGATTGGTGATGTTCTGCCATAAATGACAGATTACTTTGTTCAATGTCCTGCCCTGCACGTTGATAAATGCCCGAATGGCCGTGTCTGTGAATTTCTCTGTTTCTTCCATGTTCACGCTTCCTGCTGTTTGCTTTTTCTGTATGCCATCACATAACGAATATCGGCCCAGCTGATGTCATCAGGTAATTTTGTTTTTAATGCCGCCAGGTTGGTCTCCGCATTCAGCTTTTCAAAAGCCTTCAGGATCTTCTCCCGTTTTTCAGCACTCATCAGATTATCAATATCAATTTCCCCGCTGCCAACAAACTGGGCGATATGTCCTTCCACAGTGCTCACCGCATAACCACGCTTTACGGCGATCTCATCAAGGGTCATGCCTTGTTTGTACATTTCAAGTGACTCACGACTGGATTTTCCCTTGACGATTTTTTTAGGCGCTTCGTCATCAATAGCTTCTTCTTCAACCCGCTCTGTTTTTTTTCCTTTCTTCTTTTTCTTTTTGCTTACGAGGTCCTGCATCTTGCCCTTCAGGTTATGTTCCTTCGCATACGGTTTAATGATTGAAAGAAACCGATCCCCGAAGGCGTTTACCTTGGCTGGACCAAAACCCGGTATCATCGTCAATTCATTCTCATCCGAAGGAAGGTGATTGCATAGTGCGAGCAGGGTTTGCGCATTCGCCACCATATAAATGGGCTGGTGTTCTTCATTGCAGATCTCGTCCCTCAACAACAATAACTTTCTGTAAAGCGCCGGATGTTCCGCCACCCCGGGCACTTTGGCATTCTTTGCCCCGCTGAGTACATTCATGCGCACTTCTGGAAAACGGATCTTCATTCTTTTCTTCACCTGTTCTTCCAGTGAAAACCCATCCTTTGAAATTCCCTGCATCATCCATCCAAGCCTGAACGACTGTTCGAAAATTGTCTGTAATACCGGATTGAGCTCTTCCGCCGCTTCTTTGCTCTCTGTGCGCAGCTCGGTATTCTTAACGCTGTCGGCCAGATCGCTGAGCAGGGGTTGAAAATATCCCGCGGCTTTCTTCAGTCTTTCCTGCAATCGCGCATCTGAATCTGTATCCGATTCCTCAAGCATAAGGTGAGTAAGCTGGTTCCGGAATTTTGCAGCCACATCTTCCAATTGATCAATGGCAGTAAACATGGTACCGGCCGAATCTTTTCCCTCCGTGATCCTGTACGAAAATGACTGCATCGCTGTAGCAAGATCCTTACGCGCCTGAACCAGATCCGAAAGATCAAAAATGCCCATCACCATCAGCTGCTCGTAGTGTTTTTTCGATTGACTGAAAATGCTGTCCAGTTCTTTCCTGCTTTTTTTCGTGCCTGAAAATCCCAGTACCGATTGATCATTCCTCAATGCGCGCACCGGAATCCGCGAACTCAGTGTCAGCCCTTCCAATGTTCTGCAGCGGCTGAGCGCAACATACACCTGGCCTGCACTAAAAGAATCCGCGGCATCAATAATGAGCTTATCGAATGTCAAACCCTGACTTTTGTGAATGGTGATGGCCCAGGCCAGTCTCAAGGGAAACTGTATAAATTCTCCCTGTACATCTTCCTGTACGCGTTTTGTCGCGCGGTCAAGCGTATAGCTTATATTTTGCCAGGTTTCCCTTTCCACTTTTATGGGGCGATCATCTTCCTCGCATTGTACAAAGATTTTGTCGTCCTCAATGTCGGTAACAATGCCGGTCTTTCCGTTAAAATAATTCTTTTCGTAATTGTTCTTGAGAAACATCACCCGCGCTCCGATCTTAATCACCAGGTTCTCTTCGGCCGGCAGGGCGGTGTCCGGAAAATTCCCCTCGATCTTACATGCAAATTCGCTTCTTCTGCCGGGCAGTGCATTCAGATTTCTGTCGTTGATCGCATCCGCTTTCTGATTGTGTGTCGTAAGTGTCACCTTATCTTCATAATCAATTGTGCGCAGCCCTTCCTTAAACCGCGAATTCAGTAATTCATAAGCCTCTTCATCCAGTTCGTTGTTGCGCACTTTGTTCAGCAGGTCTAAAAAACGCTCTTCGTTCTGGCGGTACACTTTGTCGAGTTCAATAAATACCGGCGTATTGTTGCGCACCACAAAGCTGTCGAAGAAAAAAGGAGTAGGGTAGAACTCGCTGAGCAAACGCCAGTCCTCCTGCCTGGCCACAGGCGGTAACTGGTAAAGGTCGCCGATCAGTACCACCTGCACACCGCCGAATGGCAAGTGTGTTTTCCTGCGCACGCGGCGAAGGCAAAGATCGATCTGGTCGAGCAGGTCGGCGCGCACCATGCTGATCTCGTCAATCACCAGCAATTCCAGATTGCGTATTACCCCCAGGCGCTTTGATGTAAATTTTGCATCAGGCAGTTGCGAAGCATGTACATCCATTTCACCCTGAGCATTTACAACTGGCACAAAAGGCGTAAAAGGAAACTGAAAAAAAGAATGTATGGTGCTTCCCTCTGCATTTATCGCGGCAATGCCCGTTGGCGCTACCACAGCTATTTGCTTAAAGGTTGTTCTGCGAATGTGTTTCAGCAATGTGGTCTTGCCCGTGCCCGCCTTTCCTGTCAGAAAAATCAGGCGGTTGGTCTCGTTCACGAACCTTACAGCCTGTTCAAATGCAGGGTTGATCTCTATCTGTTCCGTCACGGGGGCAAAGTTACGAATTGGTGACCGATGACGGATGACAAGTGACCGAAAACCATTTTTGCCTTTTGCCTTTTTTGGGCGCCAACCCGTGAAGCTTAACTCGGTGAATTGTAGTCGTAAAATTATCAGAACCCACCTCGTTCGCTTCACGGGTTCCGGGCCCTCCCCTTTAGTTGCCTCCCCCGCCAGGCAGGGGCTAAGCCTGCGTGGTATTCCTTCGTCATCCTACTCGGCAAAGCCCCTGCTAAGGCGGGGTTCGGCAAGCTATCGGGCCGGTCCCTGGCGCGTAGCAGGCTGGTTTCGCTGCTTTGCATTCGCTTTTAATGATCCGCTGTTTTGGGGGCATAACGTTTATCGTTTCGCATGGCTCGCGTTCTCGATGGGCTGGCGCCCATCGAGAGGAGACATCGCCCTTACAGGGCTTGGAACATTTTGCTGCCAGGGATGGGCTTCGCCCATCCCTGATTGACCTCGCCCCTTCGGGGCTTAGAGACAATTGATTTTAGCAAATGGAAATATTGCGCATTTGGAGAACGGGCGTTTTGAAAATCATACATCGCTGATTGATTGCCACGCAGCAGGCCGGTTTCGCTGCTTTGCATTCGCTTTTAATGATCCGCTGTTTTGGGGGCATAACGTTTATCGTTTCGCATGGCTCGCGTTCTCGATGGGCTGGCGCCCATCGAGAGGAGACATCGCCCTTACAGGGCTTGGAACATTTTGCTGCCAGGGATGGGCTTCGCCCATCCCTGATTGACCTCGCCCCTTCGGGAGTTTTACCGCGTACGTTTCTGCGTAAACATCCAGTCCCAGACTTCTTTGTTGCCGTATGCTTCTTCACGGCAATCATGGCCTCTGCCAGGAATCCAGGTACAGCGGGGTTTGCCGCCCTTTGCCCTGATTGCATCGTACATCAGCTTTGAGTATTTCACGGGATTGATGTCATCATTTTCTCCGTGAAAAATCCAAAAGGGAACGTATTTCAATTTCGCTGCCGTTGCTGTATCCCCCACACCTGCCAGCGGCACTCCGCAGGCAAATAAACCAGGGTCACGCGCAATAAGATCGAAAGTGCCTTCGCCTCCCAGCGAATATCCCGTAAGATAAATCCGCTCTGCATCAATCTGCAAAGTTTGCACCAGGCGCTGTATCAACTTCATTGTCGTTGCAGCGGCCTTGGTTGGTTCGGTTGTGGACTTCAGACTTTTTGGAAATCCGGGGAATTCTACCCAAGCATCGGTGACCGGACATTGCGGCACCAGCAGAAAACAGGGATAGCGACGGCGCATGGCGGTGTCGAGAAAGGAGCGATGAAGTTTTTTCAGCACAGATTCATTATCACCGCCTCTCGTGCCTGAGCCATGGAGATAAACCAGCAAGGGTAGCTTTTTTCCTGGATTTCCAGCAGGAGTAATCAGTCTGTATCTCAGGGTATCGATCCCAGCAATGATGTTCTTTTTGGCAATGTCGCTTTCATAACCAAGGTAATGATGATATACCGCCTGTGTGATCCTGGCAACGATCACCTCATTCTCTTCGTATGTCTCTGATGAATTTGAAACGAATACAGACAACACTATCTGCGAACCATCATGCATGTATATAATTCCTGCATCGTTGCAGGCCACCTGCAGGCCCTGTTCGTCAGCGCCTGAAGTTCCGGTCTTATGCGCTATCTTAAGTTCTTCAGGCAGCAGACCTCGGATCCGCTTTGCACTGTTGAAGCTTTCGGTCAGCAGGTGCATCAGAAATCTTCGCGAAGAATCCGACAAATGTTGGTTCCGGTGAAGCGCCAGGAGCAAGGAAGTGATAGTAGAGGGACGGCAACAGTTTTTTTCCTGGGGCTTTCGTCCCAGGTGCAGCTGATCTTCTGTGGCATTGATGAAAATGTCTTTGTACCCGATCTTTCGCATGTACGATTCGGCAACCTGCGGTCCGCCCAGTAATCGGAACAACATATCGCAGGCGATATTGTCGCTGAACGACACCGAATATTTCAGCAGCTCAGCAATTGTTTGTGTCACATTGCCTTTTGGATATTTTGACTTCATCGGACTCCAGGTCTCCGGCGCTATATCCTGCGGTGTAATGCGCATGGTGTCGTTGAGCCTTATTTTGCCTGCGTCCACCAGGTCCAGCACTGCCATGGCTTCCGGCAGTTTGTATACACTGAGCATCGGATAACAGTGCTGATCGCGGATATTCAGCGTGTCACCTCGTTCAATGTGATGCAGGGAGACGCCGACTTCTGCTCTGTAGTCTTTCAGGATGTTGAGGATGGAATTACGAAGATGTCCCATCCCTGTTTGGGCCTGCAATGCATTAATAGAAATCAGAAGGATCGCAGTGAGAAACCTGGTCATAGTTCGGATGATCACTTCTGAAGCGCCCTTTCGATTTGATCCAGGTGTCCCTTACAATGACTCGCGATCTTCTGGAACTCAATACTCTGGGTGCGCTTCCCCGTTTCATTATGCACAAAGGTTTTTTCACCCAGGTTTTCGTGGAATTCTTCGGCGAGTGTAGTATTAAGATTTCTAAATAAAAGAAATTGTTCTTTCTTGCCAGTCAGTGGCGCAGTAGCGTATTGAAACGCCTTATCCCAGTCATCCTGGTTAAAAGCCCAGATCACCTGGAAGGGTTCGGCGATCACTTTCTTTATTCTGCCATTCATCAGTATCTCAGCATCAGTAAGGTGATGCAGGATCTGGCGGACATTCCATTTGCCGGGACCATAAGTCCTTTTCAGGTCTTCCTGCGAAAGATCAAAATATTTCGCCGTACGGGCTTTGGTTTCGGCGAGTTCTTTCAGCAGTTCTGATTTTGTCATAGGGCTCAGTTGTTAAAGGTTTACACGGTCATCGCGCACATCGGGCTGCGATATCACAAGGAATTCCAGGATATGATCAGTTTCATTTTTTATATGATGTGATTGACCGGCCTCAATATGGATCCCCTGCTTCTCATTAACAACATGGCGCTTGTCCATCACCTCCATCACGGCCTGGCCTTTCAGAACAAAAAAGAATTGCCGGGTGTGTTTGTGAATGTGCTGTCTCTCGGCCGTACCTGCGGGCATTTTTTCCTGTTTTACCGAAAGTTCTTTGTCTTCGTGAAGTATCCAGGTCCTGCAGCCATCGCCCCATTCGTAGCTTTTCGAGTTGTCTTTGTCTCTAACATCGTTCATGTGTCGAAGATAAGGTTTTGATATTAGGCGAATGACTTGCGGTCATTGATTAATATATCACAGGCGGACGACCTGCGGTCATCCCTAACGAATATCGTTCCTTCGGGACTCTAACAAAAGTTTTATCTTCGTTCGATAATGTGCGTGAGGACGATTGTTTTTTGCATTTTGCTATTTGCGTTAAACTGGCTGAAAGCTCAGGAGAACGGCACCTTGTTCGGTCTCGTGACCAGCGGCAAAGACACGCTTTCGGGCGCAGTCATCAGGGTAGGCAAAGAACATGTGACGACATCCAATGCAGGGGGACATTTCACATTAAACATCCCGGCCGGGACGTATAAATTGGAGTGCAGCATGACGGGTTACGAGCGATTCACGCTATCAATAAAGATCGCGCCAGGGGAAATCAAGGAATTGAACATCACTCTCCCGGAATCAACGAATCCTCTTAACGAAATCGTCGTTAGTGCCGAGCGTCATGAACAGAAGTTGGGCGAAGTAACGGTGAGTACAGATATTCTCAAGCCCGCCTTATTGCAAAATAAGAATATTACGACGCTCGATCAGGCCATTAACCAGGTGCCGGGCGTTGTGGTGGCTGACGGGCAGGCGAGCATTCGCGGGGGCAGTGGATTCTCTTATGGCGCGGGGAGTCGGGTATTGATGCTGGTAGATGAAATGCCCATGATCAGCGCCGATGCGGCTGATATTAAATGGAATTATCTGCCCATAGAAAATATTGAACAAGTGGAAGTCGTAAAGGGCGCGGGATCTGTCCTCTACGGATCCGGTGCGCTAAATGGAGTGATCAATTTGCGAACGGCTTTTGCGAGAAGTGAACCGCGCACTCAGGCAACACTGTTTTATGGAGGGTACGAAAGACCACTAAACAATTACAAATGGTGGCAGAAAAGCACACAGCGTCAAAGAGGCGTGAGTTTTTCTCATGCACAAAAACTGGGACAGTTCGATCTCGTTTTTGGAGGCAACATGTTCAGTGACGACGGTTACCGAATGCTGGAGACCGAAAACCGCGAGCGTTTCAATACTAACCTGCGTTATCTCTTTAAAAAAGCGAAAGGTCTGGAAGCAGGGGTAAACACCAACATGATGGGTGTGCGCGGCGGCCTGTTCTTTCTCTGGTACGCTTATGATTCGGCATACATACCCTCCGGGATGGACATTCAGCGGTACAATAACAAGCGCTTTAACGTTGATCCCTGGGTAAGTTATACTTTGCGTAGCGACAGTGGAGAGAATTTCAGTATCAGTTTTCGCAACCGGTACTTCAAAACGGAAAATTCGAATGACAAGGGCCAGGGTAGTTATTCGGAATTGTATTATTCAGAGCTGCGCGTATCAAAACAGTTTGGTCGTTTGAACTGCACCGGAGGTATTGTGCACATGGAGCAGATGGTGCTGGGGGATTCCCTCTATGGCGTGCACAAGGGGAGGAACAATGCGGCTTATCTTCAGTTTTCTTATCGGATACGAAAGTTGTTGATCTCAGCCGGAGTTCGCGCTGAACAGTATAAACTTGACAGCGTGGTCACCAAAGGTAATCTCACCAACAACACCAAAGACAGCAGTCTGCCCTTTCAGCCGGTAGTCAGAGTAGGACTGAATTACCAGTTGGCGAAAGCGACCTATCTGCGTGCGTCATTCGGACAGGGGTATCGTTTTCCCAGCGTGGCGGAGAAGTACATCAGCACTGCGGTGGGTACGCTCAAGGTTTTTCCAAATTTGAATTTGCAGCCTGAGCGTGCATATAGTGCAGAACTCAGCATTCGCCAGGGATTCCGTATCCTGGGTTTTAAAGCTTTTGTCGACCTCGCAGGATTTTACACCCGTTATCATAACATGATTGAGTTTGTATTTGATATATATAAGCCTGGAGGCGCGACTGGCAATCTTTTTGGCGATCTCAACTACGCGGGTTTCAAATCACAGAACATAGGTGAGGCGGAGATCAGGGGAGCGGAACTGAGTTTCACCGGCACCGGGCGTCTCGGTCCTATTAACCTGCAGGTGCTTGCGGGCTATACCTATATAGATCCACTGATGGTGAATTTCGATCCTAAAAGAGATACCCTCGGACTACAGGGGGTAAACACCCTCAAATACCGGAGCAGGAATTTGTTCAAAGCCGATGTGCAGGCAGATTACAAAATCTTTTCAATTGGCTACAGCGCCCGTTTCCAAAGTCGCACAGAGAACATTGACAGACGTTTCATCACCAGCGTATTCAGCGAGTACAGCACTCCGACTTTCAACTTCAACAATGTGCGGTCGACATTTATTTTACCCGGGCTAAAAGAAAATTACGATGCCTTCAGTAAGGCATACCTGGTTCAGGACGCGAGGTTTTCGGTGCAGGTCACGCCAATGGTGAAGATCTCCTTCATCGTCAACAATTTCATGAACGTGGAGTACCAGGCCAGGCCAGGGGATATGAGACCGCCGACGATGTATATTGGGCAGGTGTTGGTGAAGATATGAAGGCACTATGCGAGAAATCGCGTCAACATATTTCTTATCTTCGTTTAACATGCGAAAAATAATTTTCTGTTCAGCAATTGTTCTCATCACCTTTTTTCTTTCCTGTCAAAAACGACCATTTGCTGAAATGGGTGTACGTGGTCATCTTGTTACCAGCAGATCAGGTCTGAGAGTAGATAAAGCGGATATTATTTTACTTGTTGGAAGCAGTGGTCCTGCCAGCGAGGAAGGCCAGGTGTATGGTAATGACAAGTCTGATGAAAACGGCGATTTTGAAATTACTTCGCACGCACAATGGAATGGTAATAATTATCAGTTAAGTATTTTATTTGGCGATTCTACAGGGGGTACACATCAGAAATTCATATGGTTTGATGCTGAGAAAAATGAGAAGGTAGACCTTGGGGCGATAAACCTAGAATTCTAGCATATTGATTCAATGACCCGGCAGATAATATTTGTGATTCTTCTGTTCTCAGCTTATCTGACTACCGGCCAGAATGTTTCAAGTGAATATGAAAAGCTTGTAAAAACCGCCGACTCCCTCTACAAGGCCAAAGACTACAAAAATTCCGCGCTGAAATTTTCAGAGGCGTTCAAATCCATTGGCTGGAAAGGGACGCAGAATGATCGATACAATGCCGCCTGTTCATGGGCATTGACCGCCGTTCCTGATAGCGCATTTTTTAACCTGGAAAGGATAGTGAACAAGCTGGAATTTTCTAATTACAACCATATTATGGCGGACCCCGATCTTGTTTCGCTACATCAGGATGCGAGATGGAAACCTTTGATGGAGAAAGTTAAACTGAATAAAGAAAAAGCTGAAGCTAATTTTAACAAACCACTGGTGGCGGAATTAGATAGTATTTACACCGAAGATCAAAAGTACAGGTTACAAATTGATTCAATTGATAAGAAATTTGGCTGGAATTCAAATGAAATGAAAGACCATTGGAAAATGATCAATCACAAAGATTCGCTGAATCTCATCAGTGTAAAAGCTATACTTGACAAATACGGTTGGCTTGGTCCGGATGTTGTAGGTTGGCAGGGAAACTCAACCTTGTTTCTTGTCATCCAGCACGCTGATATTTCGACACAGGAAAAGTACCTTCCGATGATGCGGGATGCGGTGAAAAATAAAAAAGCGCAGGCAAGTAGTCTGGCCTTGCTGGAGGATAGAGTCTTATTAAGACAAGGCAAAATGCAGATTTATGGAAGCCAGATTGCGCGGGATCCTGAAACGCAAAAATACTTTGTTTCACCTCTGATCGACCCTGACAATGTTGACAAACGAAGGGTAGATATGGGTCTTGGTCGGCTTGCAGATTACGTCAGCCAGTGGAATATTAAATGGAATGTTGCGCAGTACAAGAAGGATCTGCCGAGGCTAAAGCAACTGAGCAAAATAAAGTAGATTGATAAGTAGAATCTAAATTCAATTATCGGGCATCGATTGCATACAGTCAATTTTTCGCCAAAAACCACCGTTTGTTTCTAAATGCAACCGAAAGTAGCGCAAAAACAACCGGGAGTAGCGTTCAAAATTTGGTGCAGACGTACATGGCAAAGTAATTTTGTAGCATCATAAAACACAGGAAAAGATGCTGAATTCAAGATCAATGGGCAATAAGATTGCCGAGGCAAGAAAGAAACTCACACTCTCGCAGGCAGAGCTGGCCAAAAAAGTCTCCATCAGTCCCCAGGCTGTAGGCAAGTGGGAGCGGGGTGAGTCATTGCCCGATATTTCCACCCTTAGCCGCCTGGCCGACATTCTTGGAGTCGATCTGAATTATTTTTCAGAAAAGGTCCAACCGGAAAATACAAAAGAAATAGAACTGGTAGTTCCCATTTCGGAAGAGCAAAGTAACTCTTTAGAAAGACCAGCAAAGAAATTCGACTGGAACTGGGACATGTCGAAGGGAAACTGGGCGGATGCTGATTTTTCCGGTTTAAAGAACCTGAAAGAGAAATTCAGCTCATCGAATATGAAGAACTGTAATTTCTCAGGATCTGATCTTTCAGGTCTTATTCTGGGAAAGAACAATATCGAGCTCTGTGATTTCACAGCTTCGGATCTACGCGGTAGCAGAATTCAGTCGTCGAACCTGCTTGGCAATCGGTTTACACAATGTTCCTTCATCGATGCAGAAATTCAGAAAAGTAATATCAGTCAATGTGATTTTTCCCGGGCCGATTTTTCAGGGACAGAGTTCATCGAGGTGAATTTCGAAAAGAACATACTCACCGATTCTATTTTGAAATTCACCGCGTTCAAAGGCACGAACCTGAGTGAGGTAGTTTTTTCGGGGGAGATGGAAGATTGCCATTTTGAAAACTGCGCATTTTACAGTGTTAAGTTTCAGGAGGCCACAATTCGCAACACTTTCTTCAAGTACAACCGCAGGTTTAAAAAAGTCCAGTTCATTGATTGTAAGGTTGACAAAATAACATATGCCTTTTTGAAGAACAATGAAGCGAATTTAACGGGTATCTGTCTGCTTGCTTGAGGAAGATTTTTTCACCCGCAACAAAACGCGCGACAGGAGCATGCGTCCGGCAAAATAACATTTCATTTGCGTCTGGATATTCAATTCTGTATTTTTAAAAATGCAATCTGTGTCTACTATTGTGTGATAATTCGATTGAGAAAGAATATGAAATTCGGCACCACATTACGACTAACCGTAGCGTTTATTTTTTTCAGCCTGCAATCTTTCGCGCAGTTCTGTTTCGGGCCGGTGAAAAGTTATACAACATACGGTAGCACGCCCCCGCGCGTCTTTCCCGGAGAATTCAATTCTGATGGAAAAGTTGATCTTGTTGTCGCCTGGAGTGCATGGAATCCCAATTTGACATTATTTTTTGGAGATGGTGCCGGCAATTTTGGTAGCCCGGTAAGCTACACCATTCCTCCAATGTTTTCTTATCACACAGCTTTTACCTGTGCTGATTTCAATAACGATGGTACATCGGATGTAGCAATACCTGTCGCCTCTTTGGCCGTCGTTCGGATTTTTTTGGGGAATGGCGCTGGCGGATTACAATCTCCGGTCAGTTTCACCACTCCATTTCCCGTTAACGGACTGATCAACGGTGATTTCAATGGGGACGGTACTCTTGACCTCGTTTGTTCCAATTCCGGTGTAGACCAAATTTGTTTTCTGCCTGGAACAGGGACAGGAATTTTCCTGGCTACAACTACAGTTTCTACGGGGTACTTTTTTAACTACGCTTTTGGCATGGAAATAAATGGAGACAGCAAACTCGATCTTGTAACGGTTTCACCGGAAAATAATATCAAGTTTCTATTTGGTACTGGAAATGGAAGCTTTGTTATTGGCGGCTCAAGTCCGATCCCTGGCAATGCATCTGAGGTTGTGGACGCAGATTTTAACGGAGACGGGAAAACTGATCTGGCTGCGTCGTGCGTGAATGCAAATAAGCTTTCGGTTCTCTTGGGCCAGGGCAATGGGGTGTTTGCACCAGCAGTGAATTACTCCTCTACAACAAATCCCAGGGGAATCATTGTCAGAGATTTTGATTTGGATGGAAAATTGGACATTGCCTGCGCTAATTATAATGCGCAAGACCTCGGCGTATTTCCCGGATTCGGAAATGGCAGTTTCGGAATTCCCACAATGGTATCTGCGACAACCGGTCTTCAGCCGCTTGCCAGTACGGATTTTGATGGAAATGGAAGGCCAGATATTGCTGCAATCAGCGGCAATAAAGTTGTTGTAATACTAAATGGTCCCCCAAAAGTTCAGATATCAAGTACTGATTCACTCTTGTGTTTCGGTGAAAGTGCAACCATAACTGCGAGCGGAGCATCTTCCTATACATGGAGCACTAGTCAAAATAATCCGGTTTTTGTTATTACCCCACCTTACACGATGAGTTTCGTGGTGACTGGTTCATCAAACAGTTGCAGCAATACAGCAGTATTTACGCAAAGTGTAGTGGACTGTACGGCGATAAATCAGATTTTTGATGAAAGTCCCTTTCGCATTTTTCCGAATCCGGCGGCAGGCCAATTGCAAATTGAATTTGAAGGTGAGTTCGTTTACGTTTTGAGAAATTCACTGGGCCAGAATATCTGCGCGGTACAGCATGCAAAAAATCTTGGGAAGTTGGATTTGTTGAACTTCTCCAGTGGAGTTTATTTATTGCAGGTGGAAGGAAAGGGGCAAGCATTCGTAAAGAAGTTGGTTGTAGAATAAACGATTGTCGGCTGCGGTCGGGACAAATGTCCCGGCCCAATTTCAAAGCGCAGGTATTAACATGGGACAAACGCTTGTCCCGCGGTCGGGATGAACATCCCGACCAACCTTCGATCCCCACCATACCGTAGGCCCGACTAACTTCGTTAGATCCATGTTGTAACAACTGAGGTAAAACCGTACTTTGCCCTAATTTAATTTCTCATCCCCCGTTTCTGAAAACTTCTTCTTCCACATCCCTTAATTTCTTAAGCAGGTACGGTTGGCAAATCGCTCTCATTAGTTCTGCTTTCCTGATCTATTTCCTGCATTTCAATAAACTGTTCCTGAATGTGAATTCCGTAATGTGCGGGACAGGACGTGATTTTTCCAACAACTACTTTGGCTTTGCCTGGCATACGGTCAGGGACGAAGGATTGATCGGCTTCACAGGTATGAACTATCCTTACGGAGACCACTGTGTATTGTCTGATACGCAACCTTTGCTTTCTGCGATACTGAAATACCTGCCCTTTTTTCATTCACAAGTGATCGGAATTTTGCATTTGCTCATGTTCGGGTCGTTTGTCATCACACCCTTGATCCTGTTCAGATTTCTGCAGCGTATGAACATCAGCAACTATCCCGCATTCTGCATTTCGCTTGCACTGGTACTCCTTTCGCCGCAAATGATGCGCATACACGTGGGACACTTTTCTCTTTCTTACGCATTTTATGTGCCCCTGGGTTTGTTGCTATTGCAAAGCTATTTCCGATATACCGACCTCAGGCATGCGACCTACCTATCGGTATATGTGTTTCTGCTTTTTGCCTTTCACCCTTACGTCGGTTCTGGTATGGCCATGTTTTTCCTGTTTTCAATTTTCATTTTCTTTATACTGGATCGACGCTTAGGTTCTTTTGGGAAAGCCCTGGTTCATGCGCTGACGGCCGGCGCTCTGCCTTTATTATTGTTCCGGATATTTATGTTGCTGACTGACAACCATGCAGGACGACCCGTAATGCCCTCTGGTCATGATAAAATGATTACAAGTCCAGGAAGCATTTTTATACCCCAGGAGGGAGCATTCAAAGATATAATGACGAGGATCTTTCCATTTGACGTTCCGCATTGGGAAGGATACTGTTATCTGGGGATCTTCATGATTCTTTGTCTGTTTGTCTGTATTCCCTTATTGGTCTTCATGCGGAAAGGCAAGATGAACCCCTTGCTTGTTTCGTTGCTGATCTCTTCGCTCTTTATGCTCGCTTTGGCTTTTGGCGTCCACAATCAATGTCTCTCGCTGTTCGGAATTCAATCGGAGTTTTTCAGCCAGCTTCGCGCGACCGGGCGGTTCAGCTGGTATTTTTACTATGTATTTCCCCTTTTCTTTTTTGGAAATGTGTTACCCTTTCTTGCCGGGAAATTCGAAAAACGCAATTCAGCGGTGGCAAGCGGAATTGTTTCCTTGTACCTTATTTTCAACTTTGCAGAAGCGAGTTCTCATTTCGCGTACTACAATAGCCATTTCTGGAATCATCGAAACCTGTTCAATGCTGAGCTGCTGAACAAGGAGGAAAAGTTACAGCTGAAGAGCATTGAAAAAATAAAACCACAGGCTATTTTACCATTACCATTTCTTCACCAGGGAAGCGAGATGTACGACCGGCTTGGCTCAACCAATTCCATGGCGCTTTCATTTATGTTTGCTTTTCATTCGGGTATTCCGGTATTGGGAGCGGTACTTCCTCGTCCATCGATCATTGAAGCAGAGAATACCATCGGGTTATTGAATGCGTATAAGGGTCCGGGACCAGTGCACAAACTCCTCACCAAAGCCCCGTTCTTTGTCATTAGAACCTCTGATGAACTGATGTGCGATGAAGAGCGCATTGACAGGGTCATGAAGTATGAGAGTAAAAACGATTCATGCCGATTCGGTATGATCAGTCGCGAAAGGTTTCTGGCACCGAAAATCGATTCAACGATTATCAGGCTCACTACGAACCGGAATTTTTATGGGGATTCATTGAACTACCTCATGATCTTCCGCGAAAACAGGAAGCCGTTCATTTCCTCCTCAATGGAAAACTACGAGAAGATCTATGTGCTGGACTCAAACAAAGTATCCACGGGAGAGTATATTGTAAGCCTGCACTACCATTATGCTGAGCGAGTTTTTCCGGCCATTGCCTGCAATCTTGTGGTCACTGAAAACAGTCCGTCGGGGTATAAATGGGGTTACAACTTTCCAATTCGCCTGATGAGTGGATTTTACAATGGATTTGGCGTAGTAGAGTACAAGATCAACCTGAATGAGAAGAAGACTTATGAATTTATTATGGCAGGTGCTGGTACCAGGACTTATCGCATATCCGATTTTATGCTTCGTCCCTCTCGTACAACCATCATTTACGAAGCCGGGAACAGCGCCATGATCAATAATTTTCCGGTTCAAAACCTGGATTGAATTTTATTCGCAGCGCGGCAAGTGTTTTACGGGAAAATTTACTGAGTTGGCAATGTAACAGATCTTGTGCGCCTTTTCATGCAGGGCAAGAGCTCTCTCCTTCATTGCAGGATCAGCGACTGAAAAAACAGGATGGAGTGTCACCTCTGTGAACTTTCCTCCGCCCATTACCACATCTTCCACCATCGTTCCTTCGGCTTCGTCGCGGTAAGCAGTCACAGCAATACCTTCCAGGGCGCATAAGTATAAAAAAGACATAAGATGACAAGACGAGAGCGCCGTCACTACAAGATCTTCGGGATTAAGCTTGTTCTTGTCTCCATATTTTGGATTATCTGTTGTGAGCTCCAGGTCGGGTTTGCCTGCATTCTTTACGGTATGACTGCGTTCGTACGCAGATACGCTGCTTGTTCCGCTGCCCTTGTTGCCATGCCACACCGACGTGACTTTGTAATGATGCGTTTTTTTCATTGTGAGATGATTGATTATTACTTATTGCTTTTTGTTTACTGGAAGTTAGAAGACCGATGACAGGTGACCGCAGACCGGTGACATTAGCCTGAACGCCAGTCATGCGGTACGTTAAGCCAAATAATCCTTCCGTTAACATTCATAATTCATTCCCGATAGCTATCGGGATCATAACTCATCATTTTTCACTCAAGGTTCTTCCTATACGTCGGTTCGCCATGCAGCTTAAAACCGTTCTTAACATAAACCGGTTCTCCATCGCTGCTGGCGTGCAATTCAATCTGGTGGACCCCCTTTTCACGCGCCGCATCGAGCAGCAGGTTCATAATCGTTGAGCAAATACCTTTTCTGCGCATATCGGGAACAGTGTACATGCTCATGATGTATCCGTCTTTGCCCGAAAAGTTAAAGAAATTGCCGGGCCTCTGACGGATGGCAATGCCTCCGCAGCCTACAGGACGGTTCTCAACGAAAGCGAGGAAACAGATATAGCTCTCCTCGGCAATTGTTTTTTTGAGATAAGGCACCATCTCGTTTTTCAATCCATCAATATTCTGCGGCGATTCTTTTGGGAAAAATCCCAGCAGGAATTCAATGCGCAGGTCCACCAACCAATGCAGATCATTCAGGGTCGCACGCCTGTATTCAATTTTTCTTTCCATTTTCAACTATCGCCGGCAACTCCTCAAAGCTGCTGATAAAGTATTTTGCCCGGGTTCCTTTTTTTACGCCTTCCCTGAGAATCTGAACCGTAGTAAATCCGAGCGCGTTACCTGCAGCGATTTCTGAACCGTCGTTGTCGCCGATTACAAAGGTGTGCTGCGAAAGAAGTCCAAACTCTTTTTGTAAAGATTCAAATGCTTCTTTTTTACCATGTGGATGAATGAAAGGATCTACGATCATGATGCGATCAAAGTCATGATGTATGCTGAGCGCCCGGATCTTGGCCTCTTGCAATGAAGTGACACTACTGCTAACAAGAAATTTCCTGCAATCCATATTTCGGACCACCTCATAATCAGGATAGGGAAGGAGTTTTTCATTGATCACCATTTTGTCAAAGACTGTAACCGCCTCCCGCATCAATTCCTTTTCGACCCTGTGTTTTGACATTACCGCATCCCAGGTCATGATCCATAGGTCGGAAATGATTTCATCGATTTGGTTGCTTTTGTGTTTGTCTTTCAGCACAGATCGCAAGTTCTCAAAAAAGGGGATGAACGTGTCGGGTGACATGGACTTGGTCCTGAAAATAGTATCGTCAAGGTCCAGGATAAGAGCATTCATGAAATTATTTCCGAATGATTCAGGATTTCACCGCTTCCACATAAAGCATCGGGACTTCTAACCTAAGTTCTCCCTCCAGTTCTGCGCGTTTATTGAGCGCTTTTTCCAATCGCGAGAAAACCAACTTGTGATCTTTTTTGGGAATGATCTCCTGCCAGGTGGAAAGCCAGCCACATTGTACGAAATGGTGGTGAAGAAAAGCGGTACCATCGAGAAATCGCATCTCCAGACTGTCTTCGACCTTCTTTCGGATCTTAAATCCTTCACTCTTCAGCATTTGGGTTACAGAGCGTGAAGTTCCCCTTTTCATTTCATGCGCAGCCATTTTTGCAAGCGTCTTTCCGCGTTTCAAGTCGTAAAGCAGGTATTCCATTTCAGAATACACGGTCTTCCAGTGTCCGAAGAGATTGGTGGTGATGCAAAGTGAACCACCGGGCTTCAACACCCTTTTACATTCTTTCATTACTACAGCAGGGTCGGTAAAATTGTTTATCCCCAAATTGGACACGATCAGGTCGACGCTGTTCTTTCCAAAAGGAATCTTCTCTGCAGGTTCGCCGATGATCTTCACATTATTAAGTCCATAGCTGTTGATCTTGCGGCTGGCGCGCTCATTGGCGTTCTTCCAGGGATCCATTCCAACACAGACAGAATCTGGACCCAGTCGCTCAGCAATTTCACACAGTGGAAAACCGGTACCAGAACCAATATCGAGCACCTGCATTTTTTTCTTCAAGGGAATGTGCTTCAGCATCATCATGCCGAATGGCGCGCTCCACAAAGGCAATTCGTCAAACCCGTTTACGAATTCGGAGGTGTCTCTGAATCTGTACTCCCAGAATGGTTTTTCTTTCTTTTTCATTTTTCAAATCTCAGTGCATTGTCGCGGTAAGGGCTTACAAGATAGCGCATGACTGTCTCATTAAAAAGTGCGGGATTTTTTCTTGGAATATGATGGGTTTCCATGGGTAAGACCGCCAAATTGGATTTCGGGATGTTCCTGTAAATAAAAAGACTGTGTTCTTCTACGATCACGTCGCGGTCACCAGTAATTACAAGAACCGGCGCCTTGATCTTCTTCAGGTCAGCTCCTGAAATATGCGGGTGAAATTCCATCAGCCTGTACAGCTGCCGCTGTAATTTCCAGTTCTTACTGGTGTCTTTTTCCGCGATCATTTTTTCGGCGAGCACACGTTCCTCATGAATATTGCGAACCGTTGGTCCATACAGCGCGGTTGAGTCGGGCCAGAGGTTGGCAGCGAAAGAAACGATTTTGTGAATGCGTTTGGGAAATTTGAATCCCATGATCAGTGCCTCCACAGCACCATCGCTTTTGCCTATAATGGAAACTGAGTCGAGGTTCAGCTTGTCGAGAAACTGCGAAAGATCAGAGGCCATGAGGTCGTAAGTGAGACTGTCATTTCCCAAATCGGACTTTCCTCTACCACGATTCTCGATAGCATAGACCCTGAACTTCGGCGAAAAGAATTTTATCTGCGCTTCGAAGCCTTTGATCCCGGTTGTGTTTCCGTGGATGAGCAACAGGGGTTTTCCTTCGCCATACGCTTCATAATAGTGTTTTACGCCATTAAGCGTGATTGTATTTCCAGCCGCCGCGTTATTACCATATTGAATCTGGCTGAATGAGCTTGTTGTTAATGCGAAAAGGAAAAAAAGATATCTGATCACTGTTGATTTATTTTTCGTTATTCTGGGTTTCGGGTTCGTTATTCCGGGTTCATTATTCACTATTCTTAAGCGTTACCAGCCAGGCGGTATCTCTGCCCTGCCTAACGCTAACATTCATAATTCATAATTAATAATTCATCACTCATATCTCATATCTCATATCTCATATCTCATCACTGGCCATTCAATCCCATCGTATAAAGCCAGTACTTCCTCCCGTAATACGAATCAACTTCTCTTAAAATTTTGAAACCCAGGCTTTCATAAATATGTCTTGCGTCATCCATAAAATCAGAAGTATGCAGCGCAATTGTTTTTTCGCCGTTTTTCCGCGCGAGATCCATACAAATATTGGTCATTTTTTTTCCAATGCCTCTTCCCCGGTATTCGGGCAATACGCCAAGCATTCGGATGTAGCACCAGTCGGTTTCGAAAAAACGCCAGGGGTTACCGCTGCCGATCAGGAAACTCATGGCTACCGTCTTTTCTCCGTTCCTGCATATAAAACCGGTTGAAGTTTTGTTGATCAGCGCCCAGGTATCATCGCTGGTGATATTGGTCTTCATCGCTTGTACAGCCTCCGGACTCAGCTTATCGAAATGTATACCGTAGGATCGGAGTCCAATTTCCGCCAGTACATTTCTGATTGTAAAGATTTCTCCGGGTTGCAGCTGTGAATAAGTCAGAGTGTCAGCTGCGGGCATACATTTTATGACTTAAATTCTCTTTTACTGCCGGCCATTCATCGCTAAGGATGCTGAGCTTGATGCAGTCGGCGCGTGATCCGTTATGGCTTTGACGAAAACTGCGGAGAATACCCTCTTCTTTACATCCAATGGCTTTCATGGCCTTTATGCTTTTTTCGTTGCCGCTGTGTGCGGAGAATCCGACCCTTTGGATTCCAGATTTTTCAAAAGCAAACTGCAGCAGCAGAAATTTGCAGTGCCTGTTAAGTCCGGTACGCTGAAAATCTTTTCCATACCAGGTGTAGCCCAGTTCAAGTCGCCTATCGACAAGGTTAATGTCATACAATCTGGTACTGCCTGCATACGTTTGTGTACGCTTGTCAAAAACAGCAAACGGGTATTCAAGTAACCGGCTTCGCTGAGCGAGCGCGTGGCGGAGGTATGTAGCCAGATTCTCCTTTCCATCAGCACCGGTACCGGGAGCACTATAGCGCCATAGTTCAGGCTCGTTCAGTGAATAGGGCAAGAGATGATCGTGATGAAAGGCGGCAAGGGGTTCGAGTCGCACAATATCATCCTCAAGAATGTACTCTTCAGTGAAATCAAACTGTTGTAAGGGTGCGTTCATTTGCCAGCGCAAATTTCAGAAAAATAATGCTCTTATTTTGCCTTCCAATAACGAGGACCCATAAGATTTATTATTAAGACAGCGAAATTACGCCGTATGCGCCGGGGACACGGAGGGCTTGGTTCTTTTTTGTCCCCTAGGATCCGATAAGTCTTTGCGGGACAAAAGAAAACCGGAGCAGGACAAAAGCCCGGTGGCCCCCTGCGTGGCTGGTTTCCGCATAGCAGGGACCAGGCGCCCAAAAAAAATGGTTTCGAAGATTGACAACCCAAATATTCTGTAACATTGAAGTTAAATGCACCAGTGAAATCAATGAAGACTGCATTCCCATATATGCAAGTGCGCATAGCCCGACCGGTTAAAGACCTGGAGGCAACACGGGCTTTTTATGAGAAAGGTCTGGGTTTACCCATTATTGGTGGGTTTAAGGACCATGATGGTTACGATGGGATAATGTTGGGCATGCCGGGCAAAGAATTTCATCTTGAATTTACAATGTACAAGGGAGAGGCCGGGGAATTTATTTCGGAAGAGGAGGACCTGGTGGTTTTTTACCACAAAGATGTAACATCCAGAAATAAAACAGCTGAACGGCTAAGGTCGCTTGGATTTCACGAAACCCGCGCTAAAAATCCCTGGTGGCAGAAGAATGGAAGGACTTTTTTTGATGCTGACCGCAGGCGCGTAGTACTGGCCGTGGCGGTTTGAGCGCTTTATGATACCTTTGCAGATATGAATTTCCCTTCACTGAACTCATGGTTTGCAGGTGTTACAGAGGGTCCGGTATTAATTGCGGGACCTTGCGGAGCCGAAAGCCGTGAGCAGATTTTTAGAACTGCAGAGGGATTACAAAGCCTTCCTGTTTTTCTTTTCCGCGCCGGGGTATGGAAACCGCGCACGCGTCCCGATTCATTTGAAGGCAGGGGAGAAGAGGCACTGAAATGGTTGCAGGAACTGCAACAGGAAAAAAATCTTCGGATTATAGTTGAGGTGGCGAATGCCGCGCACGCTGAGCTTGCGCTGAAATACAAAATGGATGCGGTGTGGATAGGGGCGAGGAGTACGGGTAATCCATTTTCGGTACAGGAGATCGCCAATGCGCTGAAGGGATCGGACATTCCGGTGCTGGTGAAAAATCCGGTGCATGCGGATCTTCAATTGTGGATTGGAGCCATTGAACGCATGTATAAGACCGGCTTGCGCAGGATTGCCGCGGTGCACCGGGGATTTCATTTTTACGGCAACGGGCCGTACAGGAATCGTCCCATCTGGAATTTGCCCATAGAACTGAAGACACAGTTTCCGGATCTGCCTTTGATCTGCGACCCCAGTCATATTGCCGGTAAAAGGGAACTGATTTCTGGCTTGGCTCAGGAGGCGCTTGATTTAGGCATGAACGGTCTGATGATTGAAACCCATTTCGATCCGGCACATGCATTGAGCGATCGTGAGCAACAAATGAAACCCGAAGAGCTTACCTCTTTGTTCGGCAAACTGGTGATGCGAAAGACCGGTGGGGAAACCGACCATACACTTGAAGGACTTCGCATGCAGATCGATGAGATTGATGAAGAACTGCTGCAGTTTGTGAAAAAAAGACTTCAGGTAGTAGAGAAAATCGGCAGACACAAGAAAAAAGAGAATATCACGATCTTCCAGCTTGAACGCTGGCAGGAGATCCTGCGCACCCGCGGAGAATGGGCAGAAGAATTGGGAATTTCGAGGAGACATGTTGAAAAGATATGTGAACTGCTTCATGAAGAAAGCATCCGCATACAAAACGAGGTGATGAGAAAACCTGACACGCAAAGCAAGGCAGCAGAATCAAATCGAAATGTATAAGGGCATGAGCCCGGGGATCTGTTTGATCACCAATAGACCGGGGCCATTTCAATTCTATGTCCTGCAATTGGATTCATGCATGTTTACACACTTGCTGTCTCCATGTTGTCTGATTGTTTATCTTCGCCGCCATGCCCCCCGATCTTTCCGGTATTTTTGATCTGAGTCCCGCACCCGGCGCTTCAGAAATTGTCATCTACACAGAGGAGGCTTCGCCAAGGCTTCAATACACCTGCAGGTTTATTTTTTCTCATGTGCTGCATGTTCCGCATCGCATCGTAACAGAAAAAGCAGCAATAAAAAAGTTCGACATCGTCATCAGTTATGCTGTCGTTCCGCAGAAAGGTCTGCATATCCTGCCTTCCGGACTGCTTGGGCAAAAGGGAATAACTGCAGAAAAACCGCGGCTGGTCAATGAAAGACAGCTTTATCTATTCCGGTCAGAACCGGTCGCCGGTTTTCATTTTGATGTTTTTTCCGCCATTTTCTGGCTCATTTCACGTTACGAAGAATGGCAGCATTTTGAAGCTGATAAACACGGGCGTTTTGAATTCAAATCAAGCCTGCTTTGCAACCAGAAAAGTCATTTGATCCCGGTGGTTGACCGGTGGATTGCTGAATTGGCGGATGCAATCAGGACCATTTTTCCGGATTTCGCTTCCCCCGCGAATAAATTCCGCGTAATCAGCACCATTGATGTAGACAACCTGTATGCGTACCGCGGCAAAGGTTTGTTCAGGACAACCGGGGCGATACTGAAGGACATCCTGAGAATGGACTTTGATAATCTAAAGGAAAGGATGGCCGTGGTTTTTGGCAGGAAGACAGATCCCTTTGATGTATATGAAGAAGTTGCTGATTTCTGCCGCCTGCATAAGGTGCCGCTTTTTTTCTTTTTTCTCCTGCGAAATGGTACGCGTTATGACCGAACGCTGAATCCGGGTTCAAATGAATTCTCAAAAGTCTTCAGGATACTGAAGGAGAGTCAGGCGCACGCGGGGATCCATCCCTCATACGACAGCGTCCGTAATGACAGGCTGCTAGTCCGGGAACAGCAATTCTTTGAGAGACATATCGGACGTAAAGCGAGCATTTCGAGGCAGCATTTTCTGAGATATGATGTGCGAACTACGCCCAAATTGCTGATGAAACAAGGGATCAAGGCCGATTTTACCATGGGTTATGCAGGATCTCCGGGATTCAGGGCAGGCACCTCGCATCCATTTTATTACTATGACTTTGAAAATGAACAGTCCACCGAATTTTTGCTGGTACCTTTTTGCGTAATGGAAGGTGCCTATACTGTATATCAGCACACTGCAGCCGGGGACGCGCTTGAGCCCATGCTACAGTTGGCACGCGAAATCAAAAAAACAGGGGGGTATTTCATAACGGCCTTTCATGAACGCAGTTTTTACGACCGCTTATACCCTGGATTTGGCAACTTGTACAAAAAATTGTTACAAAAGGCAGTTGAAATGGTCTAAGTCGTCAATTGGACTATCTTTACACGCGTGAAATTTGCTCTGCCTTTCGCCCTGGTCTTGCTTATACTTTCTTCCTGCAAGAATGACCTGAAGCTGAATGCTCCGTATAAGGAGATCCCTTCGGTTTACGCCGTGATTAACCCCAGTGAAAAAGTCCATAAGATCCGCATCAATAAAGTATTTCTTGGAGAAGCGAATGCAAACGTGATGGCCAAGGTGGCAGATTCGGTTAATTATAAGGCCGGGGAAATAACGGTTAGACTCGATCGGTACGATTATTACCAGTACTTCAGTAAAGACAGGAAACCTACCAATTCGTATGCGTTTACCGAGCAGGAAGTGACCACTGCTGAAGGTGCATTCAGTACGTTTCAGAGGATCTATGTCAACTCAGAGAGTTTGGTATCAACCGGAGTGTATCAGCTGATCATCAAAAATAACCACACGAATGCTGTGTTTACGGCTTCGGCCATTGCATTCAGGAATGATGCAAGGATGACTGGTACCGGATATTGGGGGACTTCGTTGCTGCAACAACCAGATTATCCATTTGCTCCGGGTACAAATCCCGATTGGTATATCGACTATTCCAGTGGAAGCATCCCGGCTCAGAAAAAAGTCAATTATTATCCACTTGATACGAACGTAAAGATCTGTCAACAGGTCATAAGGCTTCATTTTTACGATTCATTGTACAATGGCCAGAAAGAATATCGTTACGTCGATTATGCCGGCGGCAACCAGTATCCCAAGGATGCGGCCACCGTGGGTGGACAAAAAATGTTGTCAAGGATATTTACTTATCAGGATTACTTCGGCAATCTCGGAACTGCACTGGGTAAAATGAATCTTTCCAGTAATGTTTATGGAAGGAAATGCGACCGGATTGAATACATCGCATACTTCTCAACGCAACAATTCCTGGATTATCTTCAGTTTTCTGCACCATCTCAGAATATCTCACAGCAAAAGCCCCTGTATTCCAATTTTGAGAACAGTGCGGCACTGGGCATATTCACATTCAGAACGTCTTTCTCCGTGAGCAAGTCTATTTCCAGCTCATTTATTGACCACACGGCCAACGACCCGGCTACCTGCAAGTACTTGTTTTTTTCCTCGCAGCTTATTAAGACGGGCTGTCAATAAGATCCATACTTTGACAGGCATTTGACACCTTTTTCAGAGGGGAATTAGCCCCCCTGCCACCTTGTCAGTATTTGCGTCGATTTCCTCATCTGGCATATTTCTTGCCGGATTTGCTTGCAATTAATTAAAGAATAAAGAAAATGGGAAAAATTATAGGAATAGACCTTGGAACCACCAACAGCTGCGTGGCTGTGATGGAAGGAAATGAGGCCGTGGTGATCGCCAACAACGAAGGCAAGCGCACCACCCCCTCGGTAGTGGCATTTGTTGAAGGTGGAGAACGCAAGGTAGGTGATCCCGCAAAAAGGCAGGCGATCACCAATCCAAGGAAAACCGTGTATTCGATCAAGCGGTTCATGGGACATACATTTGACGAAATTTCAAAGGAAGCAGCCAGGGTACCTTATTCGGTAGCGAAGGGGGACAACAATACTCCCAGGGTTCAGATCGACGACCGCAAATACACTCCGCAGGAGATCTCTGCTATCATTCTTCAGAAGATGAAGAAGACTGCGGAAGATTATCTCGGAACCGAGGTGACCGAAGCGGTGATTACCGTTCCCGCATATTTCAATGACGCGCAGCGTCAGGCAACCAAGGAAGCCGGAGAGATCGCAGGATTGAAAGTACGCAGGATCATCAACGAACCTACAGCAGCAGCGCTGGCTTATGGTCTTGATAAGAAGCACAAGGACATGAAGATCGTGGTGTTTGACTGCGGTGGAGGAACGCATGACGTATCGGTGCTTGAGCTGGGTGATGGTGTGTTTGAAGTGAAGAGCACCGACGGTGATACTTACCTGGGAGGTGATGATTTCGACCAGGTGATCATTGACTGGCTGGCGGATGAATTCAACAAGGACGAAGGCATAGACCTGAGAAAAGATCCTATGGCTTTACAGCGTTTGAAAGAAGGAGCAGAGAAAGCCAAGATCGAATTATCGAATACCACCAGCACAGAGATCAACCTGCCTTACATTATGCCGGTGAATGGAATTCCCAAGCACTTGGTAAAGACGCTGACACGGGCAAAATTCGAACAGCTTGCAGATTCGCTGATCCACAGGACCATCGAGCCATGCAAGTCAGCGTTGAAAAACGCGGGACTGAGCACTTCAGATATCAACGAGATCATACTCGTGGGGGGATCCACCCGTATTCCCGCGATCCAGGCGGCAGTAGAAAAATTCTTTGGCAAGGCGCCCAACAAAAGCGTGAATCCTGACGAAGTGGTAGCACTGGGTGCTGCGATCCAGGGTGGAGTGTTGACAGGAGAAGTGAAAGATGTGCTGCTGCTCGATGTAACTCCTCTTTCACTCGGAATTGAGACTATGGGCGGAGTGTTCACCAAGCTGATCGAAGCGAATACAACCATTCCTACCAAGAAGTCGCAGGACTTCAGTACCGCGGCGGATAACCAGCCTTCGGTACAGATCGTGGTGTACCAGGGCGAAAGACCCATGGCGCGCGACAACCGCAAGCTCGGCGAATTCAATCTTGATGGGATTCCTCCCGCACCACGCGGCGTGCCGCAGATTGAAGTGACTTTCGATATTGATGCGAATGGAATTCTGAACGTAAGCGCAAAAGATAAGGCAACAGGCAAGTCACACAATATCCGCATTGAGGCGAAGAGTGGACTGAGCCAGGAGGAGATCGACAAGATGAAGCGCGAGGCCGAATCAAATGCTGAAACCGATAAGAAAGCGCGTGAAGAAGTGGACAAGCTGAATGAAGCGGATGGAATGATCTTCCAGACTGAAAAGCAGCTGAAAGAGTATGGCGACAAGATCCCGGCAGAAAAGAAGACGGCGATCGAAAATGCGCTGAAAGAACTGAAGTCTGCACATGCGTCTAAAGACATCGCAAAGATCAACAGCACGCTTACCACGCTGAATGCAGCATGGAGTGCCGCGAGCGAAGACATGTATAAGGCTGGACAGCAACAGTCACAACCCGGTCAGGACGGCGGTAATGGTCAGCAAGGCGGACCCCAGGGTGGCGCACAACAAGGCAACCAGCAAAGTGGCAACCAGGAGAACGTTACTGACGTTGACTTTGAAGAAGTGAAGTAAACAACATAGTACACATAGTATTCAATAAGAATCCCTCCGCAGATGCGGGGGGATTTTTTTTTGTTCGCTGGCTAAATTGATACCTTGTGAGAGCAAGATGCGCTTTCAAAAAATGCCTGTCATAGCCAGGTGGACAATAGGATTCTCGTTTTTGAATCTTGTGCTGTTTACCGTGTGCCGCTTCGTTTTTTATTATTTCTGTGCAAGCGGAATAAATAGTGAATTTCGCTCTGCTGCTTTCCTGCGAGGCCTTGAATTTGACCTGTGTGTCATCAGCTGGGTTGCATTTGTTCCATTGCTCTTGGATTTGTTCAGGCAATTGTTTGCGATTCGCAGCGATTTCATTATAAAGGTTTGCCGCTTCTGGCTCTTCACAACTTCCATCCTCTGCCTGTTTACCTCTGTGACCGACATTCCTTACTTCCGCCAATTCGGCAATCACCTAGGGGTTCAGGCTTTTTTATGGAATAACAGTCCTGTGTTTGTGTTCAAACTTATTTTCAGTACAATTGCTTACTGGGGATTTATTTTGCTTTTTCTCGCGCTGCTGGTGCCGCTTTTTGTAGTTGGAAAAAAAATGTACCGCATCCATCCTGACGAAAGTTCAAAGAGCTTCGGCACTGTGATGTATGTGATCCTGATTCTGGCTGCGGTAATGGGTGCAAGGGGAAGAATTGCGGAACGAACAGCGTTGCACAAGGGGCATGCGATCGTGTCACAGGATCCTTTCATAAATCAATTGGCACTCAACGCGAATTTTACATTCTGGCCGGAGGTGTTTTCCTCTGGAAAAACGGAATACAGGATTCCTGAAGACATCGATTCCTCGTTTGCGTTTGCAAAAGAGTACCTGGGAATTAACCATACGAACAAACGCGACCTCTCGAGGCAAATTACAGGAACTGTTTCGGGCAAACCCAATATCGTGATTGTGATCATGGAGAGCATGTGCCTTTTCAAAATGGGATATTACAATGGGAAGAAGCTCACGCCACATTTCGATAGCCTGGCACGACAATCCTTGTTCTTCAGCAATTTCTTTAGCTCCGGAATTCATACTTTCAATGGAATATTTTCAACACTCACGGGTCATCCGGGTTTTCCTGGCGAGCATTTGCTTGAAAATTTTTCTGACAAGCCCTTTGGTGGCTTAGGGGAGATCTTCCGGGAGAGAGGGTATGCCACGACTTTTTACACTACGCACGATCCACATTTCGACAATATGAAAGGTTTTGCCACCGTGAACGGATTTCAGCAATTCGTTTCCCAGGAAGACTTTAATAGCGAAGAGGTGGGTGGGACGCTGGGCGTGCCAGATCACATTCTATTCGATAAATTCCTGGGAATAGCTGATCAAAGCAAGGACCGCCCATTTTTATCAGTGTTGCTCACTTCATCTGATCATGGACCCTGGTATGTTCCCGACAATATCCCTTTTAAGCCGCAGGGTGAAAATGAGAGAGAGAATGCCACGTTGTACGCCGATTGGGCGATCGGACGTTTCGTGAAAATGTCGAAGCAGAAGTCATGGTATCCGAATACGATTTTCTTTTTTCTCGGTGATCATGGTTTATCTATGGGACATACGTATGAAATGCCGCTGGCTTTTCATCATGTTCCTTTCGTGATACACGGAAGTGTGGTTGATCCTGATACAAACGTGTATCCCGCAAGTCAGGCGGATGTGCTCGCCACGGTGATGGGACTTGCCGGAGGTGCGTATGAAGACCGGTCCATGGGCCTGGATCTTGTGAAGAAAAAACATGGATTCGTGATCTTCTCGGCCGACAATAAACGCGGTTGCGTGGATTCATCAGGGAATTATTATTTCGAGACAGATGAGGGAAAGCAGAAATACCTGCGTCGTTACCAAAATCTGGATTGGAATAACTACTATGTCATAAAACAAAAATATGCCGACAGCCTCGCAAAAAAAATGAAGGCCTTGTTTGATTGCGAAGAATATCTATTGCGACAGGGTGCCACGGGTAACTCAGATTAACACAGAACCCGGAACTCGGAATATTTTCCGTGATATTCCGTGTTTCCGTGCTTCCGTGGCAAAATAACGTAAGCTTTTCACCCAACAATAACTTTGGTGTTATTTAGTGCTTTGGTGCTTTGGTGGCAATAGGCGTCCGTATCGTAGAAATTTATCCTCAGCCACCCCTTTCTTACAGTCTTTTTCTCCATGAAAAATAACCTTTCAATTCTCCGGAATTCCCCGCGGAACAGGAACTGATTTTGCATAGTGTTCCATTCTGACCGAATGGAAAATCCTCTCAATCCCCAGGGTGATAAGATCACCGCAGGCACCCACGTCCCGTATTGGGTAGCTTCCTCTTATGTACTTTCCTATCAAAAGCTGGCCGTCAATAAGGAAGCTGATGTGGTGATTGTGGGGGGCGGTATTGCTGGTGTGAGTATCGCTTATTGTCTCTGCCGTGAAGGCAAGAAGGTGATTCTTGTTGAAGATGGCTATGTAGCGAGTGGAGAAACCGGACGCACCACGGCGCACCTGGTAACAGCACTTGACGATCGTTACTACCATCTGGAAAAGGTGTTCGGCGAAGAAAATGCGAAGCTCATTGCAAACTCACATTCCTCCGCCATCGATTTCATCGAACGGACAGTGGCCGCGGAAAAAATTGCCTGCGATTTCGAACGCGTCACCGGATTTCTTTTCAGGCATCCCACTGACGACCCGGATAATCTTTCAAAAGAATACGAAGCCTGTAAAAGGGCTGGGCTTGATGTAGAGCAGTCGACCATCGTACTCGGCAACAAAACCGTTGAGAAGGTGATTAAATTCAATGGGCAGGCACAGTTCCATCCGGTAAAATACCTGAAAGGACTGTGCGAAGCCATCCAGCGAATGGGCGGTGATATTTACACAGGCACGCATGCAAAAGAAATTGATCATCATGGTATTGTCACCGATGATGGTTATAAGATCAAAGCAGATCATGTGGTGGTCGCTACGAACACACCGGTCAACAACAAATACCTTTTGCACCTGAAACAATTCTCCTACAGAACCTACGTGATTGGGGTGAAGGTGAAAAAGGGTGCGCATCCTGCAGCGCTTTGGTGGGATACCGGTGACATGAGTGTAAATGAAAAAATTCCTCCATACCATTATGTGCGCACGCAAAAATTCAATGCAACGCATGACCTGCTGCTCGTAGGCGGGGAAGATCACGCGGTGGGTTTGGCTGATGCGGAAAATAAGCCGGAGGAAGACCGCTATGCCTCTCTCGAAAAGTGGGCAAGACGTCATTTTGAAGCCATAGAAGAAGTGGTCTATAAATGGTCTGGCCAGGTGATGGAACCTTCTGATTCGCTGGCCTACATTGGTCACAATCCCTTTGATAAAAACAATGTGTATGTGGTATCGGGTGATTCAGGAAACGGAATGACCCATGGAACCATCGCAGGTATGCTCATCCGCGATCTTATCATCGGTCGCGAAAATCGCTGGACGAAGATCTATTCTCCTTCGAGATTCAAGCTCTTTAAGTCAGGAAGTGTTTTCTTCAAAGAATTTGTCGGCGGCCTCATGAGCTATCTCAAAACCAAACCGGGGCCGGATGCTACCGTGCTTGGGAAGATCAACCGCAGTGAAGGCGCGGTGATCACTTTCGAGGGAAAAAAATTCGGCGCTTACCGCGACGAGAACAACTTGCTCCATTTTGTTGATGCCGAATGCTCGCACCTGGGCTGCATTATCAAATGGAACAACGATGAGAAGAGCTGGGATTGTCCCTGCCACGGTAGCCGGTTTTCATTTAACGGCAAGGTACTCCACGGTCCGGCAAACGAGCCGCTGGTGTACTACGCGCAGCACGAAAAACATCTCAACAACATATAACCACATACACTATGAAGACTGATCTCTACTACATTCATCCTGAAGACACCGCCAACGTGAACTACTGGGCCCGCCGCTGGGGCGTTAAACCCAAGGAGCTGTACGATGCCATCATTGACACTGGCAGCCTGAGTATTGCACACGTGAAAAATCACGTGAAGAAAAGTTTCTGGCTTCGGCATCCCTTCCGTGCACTAATGCGCCTGTTCGGATCCAGGGTACTGATCTGAAAATGCAGAAGTCCAATCCAAAGAAAAAAATCAGAAAGCCTCAGCACCAGGACCGTCCTGGCAAAGAGGCAAGCATGGATCCGCTTCCGGTGTTTGATGACCCAACTGTAAAAGGTTCGGGCAAACTGAAGGGGAAGGTGGCCGTGATCAGCGGTGGGGACAGCGGAATCGGGCGCGCTGTTGCAGTTTTGTTTGCAAAGGAGGGTGCCGATGTTGTGGTCATCTACCTGAACGAGCATAAAGACGCAAAACTTACAAAGCAGGTGGTTACCGAAACTTATGGAAAAAAGTGTCTGCTGCTCGATGGTGACATAGCATCCGAAGACTTCTGCAGGAAAGCCATTAAGAAATCGCACAAGAAATTTGGTGCGATCGACATTCTCGTGAACAACGCTGCGATCCATTACGAAAATAAAAAGATCACCGGCATCAGCGAAAAAGAACTGCACAAGACTTTTGCCGTTAATCTTTTTTCCATGTTTTATCTCACCAAAGCAGCCTTAAAGTACATGCCCGAGGGAAGCTGCATCATCAACACTACTTCGGTAACGGCATACCGTGGGAGTGCAGCCTTGATCGACTATGCGAGCAGCAAAGGCGCCATTGTTTCTTTTACGCGCAGCCTTAGCGCGAACCTCGTTGAAAAAAAGATCCGTGTGAATGCCGTTGCACCGGGACCGATATGGACGCCACTCATCGCTTCCAGCTTCGATGGTGAGAAAGTAGCGAAACACGGAAGCGACAGTCCGATGAAAAGGGCAGGGGAACCCGTTGAGGTCGCACCTTGTTATTTGTTTCTTGCATGTAAGGATTCTGCGTACATGAGTGGTCAGGTACTGCATCCCAATGGAGGAGAAATTGTAAACGGATAATGTTTCTCACGCAAAACGATATGCGCACACGCGATCCTTCGCTTCTTCCCGAAGCCTGGCGGTCGGCTTCACCGGCACCAAAGCTGGTGTATGTTTCTACGGCTGAACCGGGACTCGTGCGCGTAAAACGCCGTCAGAAATTTATTTATCTCGATGGCCGCCGCGTGGTGAGGGATACAGAAACGCTGATCCGCATTAAAAAACTCGCGATCCCGCCTGCCTGGGAAGATGTCTGGATTTGCAGGAGCGACGAGGGCCATTTACAGGCGACCGGCATCGATCAGAAAAAGAGAAAGCAATACCGGTATCATTCATTGTGGTCGGCATACCGTACTGAAAACCGCTTCGATAATCTGTATGCTTTCGGTCTGGTATTGCCAAAGATCCGGGCCGCAGTGAAACGCGATCTGGCGCAGAAAGAACTCACCCGGCGCAAGGTACTCGCACTGATCGTGTACCTGATGGAGATCACTTCAATACGGGTTGGAAATTCTGTGTATGAAAAAACCTATGGGTCATACGGCCTCACTACTTTAAAAGACAGGCATGTGAAATTCGGAAGGAATGAGATGAAGTTCATTTTCCGGGGAAAAAAAGGCATCGCACACAATATCAGCGTGAAGAATAAGAAGGTGGCGGCTCTTGTTCGCAAGTGCCGTGACATTCCTGGTGTAGAATTATTTCAGTATCCGGATGAGAATGGGGAATACCGCAAGGTGGATTCGGGAGCTGTGAATGATTATATCCGCGAGGTAAGCGGTGGTGAATTTACTGCAAAGGACTTCCGTACCTGGGCAGGGACAGTCTATGGCATCAGAGAATTGCGCAAACACGCACCACCTGAAAGCGAGGCAGACGCTAAACGAAAGATCGTTGCTGCTCTCGATTCGGTGTGCATCAGGCTGGGAAATACCCGTTCGGTCTGCCGCAAGCATTATGTACATCCCATATTATTTCGTTTGTTCGAAGAAGGAGATCTGGCTGAGAAGAATTCGACAGGCAAAGAAGGAGCTGAAGATCTGAATAGCGATGAAAAGCTGCTGATGAAGATTCTGCGGCGCAACCGTCGCTCATTGGCAAAACGTAAAAGGGGGTAACCCCCTGTGGGGAATATTCCACAGCATGCTGCGGTTTTTACCTGTTTTCGTTCCTCCTACTTTTTTCATGGCATATATTTTGGTGAGCCTGACCAAAAAACAAAAATGAAAACAATCACAACGACAATGGGCGCCGCCATGGTGGTGCTATCGATATGTATGGGCGCATGTTCGACAGGCTCGAAGGACCCTAAAGACCAGGCCGAGGACGTAAACCAGCAAAATCTGAGCAAGAATGCTGAAAAAGAGTCACAACGCCTGGTCGACGCTTACAGTTCTAATCTCTGCGAAGTCAGGAATGGCGAGAATGCCATTACAAAGGCTGTCACCGCCGACGTGAAAGAACTGGCAACCATGCTGGTATCGGCACATATGAAAATGAATGAAGAGGTAAAACGGCTGGCTGATTCCAGGAATGTTACTCTTCCATCCTCGGTTTCTGATGAAGACCAGAAAAAGATCGAAAAGATGAACGAAAAATCGGGACTGGACTTCGATAAGGAATTCTCAAAAGAAATGAAGGACAAGCATGAAAAAGCCGTGAAGAAATATGAGAAAGACGCGGAAAATTCCGAAGATACTGAGATCAAAAACTGGGCATCGAACACACTCACTGAAGTGAAAAGCCACCTTGATATGGTAAATGCGACCTGGGAAAAAATAAAGGACATGAAGGAGGAAGCCCGCGGCAAAGGCGGAGCATCTCATTAAATCCGGATTCAATGCAAAAGAAGTGGCGGGAGAGATCTTCCGCCATTTTTTATCTGAACAGTGAGGCCAGGTGTGATTTCAGGAAATTACGTAAAGAAAGGACGGTAATATTCTTGTCCATCCTGTAGGTTTCTTCGCCTGAATAGACGACAAAGTTTTTTTTGGTTTTCAATTCCCTGATCGTGGAGTAATAAGATTCTTTCAATGCCGGCTTGAGTCCATATTTGATCTCTATGCAACTGACTGGCTTTACACCATTGGCGAGGATGAGGTCAACTTCAGCTCCATGGTGCGTGCGGTAATAAAATGGCCTGATGTGATGCGGAAGTTGCTTGCAGATCTCTTCGATCACATATCCTTCCCACGATGCACCTACAATGGGATGTCCCGGCAACAATGAATATTCCTCCAAATTGCAGAGGTAATGTAGTAAGCCCGTATCGCGGATGTACACTTTCGGCGCTTTAACCATTCGTTTTTTCGCGTTGATAAACCAGGCCGGCAACCTGCGGATGAGGAATGCCCCTTCAAGAAATTCGAGATAGCGTGATACGGTCGGACTGCTCACACCCAGCGACCGCGACATGGCTTCCGCATTCCATATGTTACCCTGACCGATGGCCAGCATGCTCCAGAAATTCCGAGCAAGAGCCGCGGTAATGCCGACACCAAAAAGCGCTGACAGGTCACGTTCAACGTACGAGCGAACAAAATGTTCACACCATTTTTGCTGTTCCGCATTGCTTTTGGCCAGCAGCGAAAGGGGAAATCCCCCTCTGAACCAATGGCGTTTCAGGCTGATGCGGCTTCGAATCGCTTCTTGGAGCGTGATGGGAAACAATTCGTAATAGGCAGCCCTTCCTGCCAGACTTTCAGAAGCGCCTCTTACCAGTTCAGGACTCGCGGAGCCGGTGAGCAGGAAGCGGCCCGGTTTGCGCAGTGCATCAATCTCAGGACGCAAAGCCATAAAAAGGGATGATACCAGTTGCACTTCATCCACTACCACCAGATGATTACGGTGTTCCTCCAGAAAGAATTCAGCTTCCAGCAGACGTGTGCGGTCTGTTGACTTCTCCATATCGAGATGCACTGCCTCGCGTGAAGAAATGTCCATAAGCTCCTTTGCAAGCGTTGTCTTTCCCACTTGCCTGGGACCCAATATCACCACGCAGGGGAACTGCCTGAAAAGGCTTGTCACTTCAGTTGAGCTGTCCCTGATCACCATGCCTCAAAGATACGCCTTATTTTCTGTACCGTGAAATATTAAAGTTTCATTTTAAATTTTCACGGTAGTCGTATGGGAAAAGTGGAATAAACTGCAAAGTATCCAAAAAAACCGTGTTTGCCTGAGAAACCGGTTTTGGCTGGGAAAGAATTTTGGATGGAACCGTGAAATCTTAAAGTTTCATTTTAAATTTTTATGGTGGCAGGGGTAAAGAAATGGCTGGGAAAAAACTATCGCATGAGCACCATTTTCCCGAATTCCTTTGTGAAATACCGGTCGGCACCACTGCCGCGGTTTTCTATGCTTTCCCCATGAAGTCGCGTGACCACATTGTAAAGGTAAACACCATTGCCAAGCGGATCGCCGAATTGGTCGCGCCCATCCCAGGCGTACTCGGTAATGTTGCGCCCAACATGCAGAAATCCGAGCTCGGTGCGGGTGACCTCCCTCACCAACTTGCCGCTGATGGTCATGATGCGAATGGTGAATACTTCGGGCACGTCGCTCCCCGTAAGGGTAAATACAAATCTCGTTGAACTGGTAAAAGGATTGGGATAATTCATCACGTTGGTAATGGTGGACTTATTGATCACCTCGAATTGTATCCTGTAATCTTTTGCACCCGAAGCGTTCCGGCTGCGGTCATACGCCTGGGCAATCAGCGTGTATTTCCCGTCAACTGCAAGAGCAGGTTTGTATACCACCCTCGCACTGTTTGCGGGCAATACAGCCGGATGAAACTCAAGACCCTGCGCGAAAAATATCCTTTGCGGGGTGCCTTGTCCAGGACCCTGCAACTGCAGTATGAAAGCGTTTGTATCGTTCAACGCGAGGAATTTGTTCTCGTCTTTAAGGCTGATTGATATCTCGGGTCGTGAAGAAACAAGATCACCGTTCAGAATATGTACACCATCGAAGGTCACATCGAGCAGCGGATTGGTGGCGTCACGACTGACATTAAAGGGATAACGCGCAATGTTGTTGAACTGAACCTGTTCGTACTGGTACCTGGGGTGACTTACCGGGTTGGCAAAGATCCACAATGCGTTTTGTCCCCGGAGTTTTTCTGTGGCGATGCGAACTGTATCCACCATCAGCATTCCCGCCTTAAATGGCGCGGCTTTAAATTTAGTAGCGAGATTCGTTTTGCCCGCCTGGTTGTCTTCAATCCAATAGGTCACTGCAAGACTGTCATTGAAATTCTTCACACCAAGATTCTCGATCGGAAAATGAAAACTCACTTCGTCTCCTTCCATCAGACTGTCGTTGATGCTCCTGAATCCTTTGAGGGGATTGATTGCACACTCCGGGGCTTCGTCATAAATCACCTGCCATCGGCTGAGTTGCGGAGGCGTTTTATTCACGCGGTCTTTAAGCTGAGCCACTAGCTGTACAAAAGGATAGCTTGCAGCGCTCACCGATGAAAGATCAACATCACCCGATTTCCCCATAAACTGTGCCAACGTGTCAATTGCTCCATTCTTTTTTATTCCAAGTACCTTGATCAATGTGCTATCACCCGCTCCTGATTCCAGCGCTTTGCACATCCAGTGAAGTGAGGTCCATCCGTAAGAGGGACCGATTACTTCAGAAATAATATTTCCCTCATGCCATTTCGTTCTGATGCTGTCGTTGAAATACAAGACCGTGCTTTTGTATTTTCCTTTCAGTGTATGCGCCTGTCCCAGGCTCATTCCTTTTCTGCCAAATGAAATGTAGGCGATGCTGTCGTCGAGAGTTCTGATATCCGCGCCGATGGTACCAAAGGCATTGATTAGACTCAGAGGATACTGACTGATGTATCGTGAATTACGATAACCGGTGGTATAGGCCAAAACGTATTTGTTTTGAGGAATAGCGTTCAGGAAAAACTCCATACGCTGCTTCCAGGAGGTATCGAGGTAACATGCGGCAGATTCCTGCTGTTTTCCAAATGCATATACGTGATAAACCTGGTTAGGCTTACAGGCACAACTTGAATAAGTGCTCAAGCCATTGGCCGGATAATTTGCGCCAACCACCCCATCTGGCATTCCGCTAACCGTATCAAATACAGCAAAGTTCCAGCCATCAAAGGTGCATGACCAATCATCCATCTTGCTTTTATCAAAGTACCAGCTTTGATTAGGTAATGCCATAAAAGGATTGTTTCCTGTCCTGCATTCTACACTGTGGTATGAATTGTTGAATACAAGCTTTCGGGTTTTTGTATCCCTTGCCACATACTGAAACTTATCACTGCTGAACTGGTCGAAATGTGCCTGTGACCAGCCGCGCTTTGTTCCCACCGTTTGAAAAGAACTTTCGCGCCAGAGAAATGACAAAAGTGGACTCGTGCTGTCGCGGCTCACTCTCCAGAAATATACAGTGCTATCTCCGAATATCAGATCAATGTCCCACTCCAACACACCTCCGGTACTCGTTTTGATGTTTGTGAAAAATGGATGATTGAATTTTGCTGATGTATCCACCTGAATCACATAGCGGATGGCAGGCGCAAATGGATCTGTGGTGGAAGCTTTCAGTGTGATGGAAGTAGTTCGGGGAACCACAGCGAAACGATAAGGATACACCGGGTAGAGATCACCACCGGGAATGAACAGATCCAACGCACCAGTTGTACTGTTGTTGTATTCGTTGTATTCCTTCACCCTGTTTCCATAATCTGCCTGAACAGTGAATCGGTTAAGTCCAAAACCCCGGTTGAAATCAATAGCGGTGAAGAATTTGATCGTAGTGGTTAGAAGTGGCGTTGGAATTTTTTTCAGTATAACGATTGAATCGCCGTTAGGAAAAAATCGCTCTGTTCTCACCAGTATACTGTCACGTATGCCCTTGCCCGTATTGGAAACGTGAATGGATATGCCAACGGAATCTGTATACGTTTTCAGATCGAACTGAACATCTTTATTTGTCAGTTCATAATCAGGGAAGATCCCCGGATGAAGCGGCACAGCTGGATCACCGTGCAGCGTCATATCCATGTTTACGAAGTTGCGGTATATGTCATTGCTCTGCGCATTTACCTGAGTCGCATACTGGATCGCGTCGCCAATTCCCTTTCCGTATTTTTTAAATGTCAGTCCGTGATACAGGAATTTGCTGTAGTAATACAAGGCATATTGAAATCCGTACGTAGTGGTTGCGATGAACCCCACACTGCCACGCGATCTGGAGAACAGGAATCGCTCGCTCATCGATTTTACATTCCAGGTGTAGATGTCGCCTGAATAGCACGAGTTGCCGAGTATCACCGGATACCTTCCCGTATTGCTGTATAGTTCGGGATCATCTATGGCCTGATCGAATCCCTGTTGCGAACCGTGACCGAAGAAATTCAGAAGTGAAGCTCCGAAATTGATCGTGTTGCGGATGCTGTCGCTGATGTTGGTCTGTACAGGTGCAGTAGTGTTTTTCTTAAAAGTAACCACATCAGCGCCAAAGAGGGAATCACTGATCACTCCCTTGTACTCATCCATATATTGGGAGAGGATCTCAAGTATACCTTCATCGTTTCCTCCCACGAAATGGAGCACTCGTTTTTTCCAATTCACCGGCGTTGGGGAACTTTCATGTTCCTTCACCTTGTCGAGGTAGTTATTTACTTCGCTGTTGCTGATGGCGGCAATCCGTCCCAGGGGGAGATCGGGATAAAAATTGGCGGGCGTGGAAAGAGAAAGTCCGGAAGTATAGAGGTTATCTGAACTCGGAATGCCGAAAGCGGGAATAAGGTTTTCGTCTTCGTGTGCAAAATCGAGCCGGGAAATTCCTTTTCCGATCAGCAATACATATTGCGGGGGAACATTTTTGTTGTACATGAGTCGCAGAAAATTCCTGATGGCAAGAGGATGCTTATTCACGCCATAGGAGAATTGTTCATACAGTTCATTCACATCCATCATTACTACATCATATCCGCCGCCGGCGGCACTTTGCCGGTAATTGCGGTATTGTGTGGCTGACGATTCAAGGTTCTTGTTGTACAGGAGAATGTAGTTTTTCTTTCCATTGAATGAGGATGGATCGTTGAAAGTACTGCCATAGTTTGCCAGGCGAAGATTGGTAACGGGGATCACTTCATTTTCGCTGGACATAAAACAGGTCTTTCTTCCATTGCCGTCGGGTATCACAGCCCTCACACGGTTGTTGGCCAGCACCGTAGTGATCCTTTTTCCATTCGTAAGATCATAGAGCAGCACAGATGGCGAACCAGTATAGTAGAAGTTGTTGAAAGCGTAAAATCCTTTTCCTCCCGCGCTGCTGTTATCAATATACATCCGGTAAGTGGAGTTGCCACCGAGGTTGAGTGTCTGAGGATAAAACACGTTGACATAATGGAGAATAGTTGAGTTTCGGACCACACCCTGATCATCGACCGACTGCATAGTGAAATTCGTGCCTGTCCCCACGTTCAGTGGATTGATCGTGAATTGCTGCCGCACCGGTTGCCAGCCGAAAAAAGCAGTATCCTTCGCGATCACGGGACTCCCCCCAGACGAACGATAAAGCGTGATGATGTGGTGGTCGGGGTTAACTGAACTGCTTTTACTTGCACCGGAATAATTCAGCGTAACGAAGATCTGTTCCTGTGCCGACTGGAAAATATTCATATTGCTGAAATTCGTGCTGATGGCGGGAAACGAAACAGGACTGATTCCGAATTCAAATCCGAATCCTTCAGATTGTGTGTAATGCGGGTCGCTCGAATCTTCGAAATACTCCAGTACGTTGTTGTATGATTTGATTACATTGTTGTAAAAGGTCTTATTGGTGTACATGTGATTTCCGGCGGGATAATTCGCCGATGCAGTATCTCCTTCAATAGCAAATCGCTTGTTGCCTGAATTTCCCGACAGCGTGAGAAAAGCGTACACCGTATCATTATATAGTCCCGCATAAGGATTTGGCAAGTAATTAATGCCGGTATACAGCAGTGAGTCCACATCGCTGATGTCGGGTCTGGCGTAAAATTCAATGTAGTCTCCGGTATTTACTTTTCCATCGGCCTCACCTTTGATGTAGACGTATTGTTCTTTGCCTTTGAAAAAAAGCCTGAAACGCGCAGGATCAGCAGTCATCAGATCAAATGTTTTTGACAGGGCTGCAGAATCTATCCTGTAAATACCTTCCTTAAAGACGGCACATTTGGCATAACGAAGGGAATAATCGATCCACTCATTCCCGTAATTCTGGCTTGTCAGGGAAAGAGCAAATGGAAGAAGCAGTAGAAATAGCTGTAGCCTTCTCACTTGTTCATTTCTTTCTTATTGATCTCGATTTTTAGTGAAAAGATGTTTGAATACAAAGCCAGCGAACGGTCGCCAATATCGGTCAGCGCATAGTCAAGCGTAAAGATCCTGTACTTGATGCCAATACCTGCATTCGGCTGCACAGTAGTGATGTAATGCGTCGCCTGGTCGTTTAGTTGCTTCTGGATGTTACCGAGTCCTCCGCGCAGGTATATGAAGCCCTTATAACCGATCTCTATGCCAAATGCCGGCTCCATGCTCCATACTTTGGTCCTTAGTACAGTGTTACGTTCACCGTCGAATGTATTGATGAGATCAATCTCGCCAAGTATTGACATCCGGTTTTTCCAGAAAGTAAAACTGCGCGTTGCACCCAAAAGAAGTTTTGGAACCGTGATCTCAAGGGAGGAAGTGGGCACCTTGTTTCCTGTTTGGATGAAAGTGGCGATGGTTTTTTGATCGAGACTGTATGACCAGGCGTTAAACGTTCCGGTTACGTCCCGGGCCATTGCGGCAAGTTCCCATTTCTTGTAATTGTAACGCATAGAGGCGTCGAGACCAAATCCCCAGGCGCCGCCGAATTCTCCAATAGTACGACGGATAATCTTGAAATTTCCGCCAAGGTCCAGTCCCTTTAGCGATGGGATCCTCCTCGCATAACTAAGCAAGACAGCAAAATCCACAGCACTGAAAGTGGTCACACGGTTGTAATCGATATTGCCGTTCGCATCAACGAGGTCAAGTGTATTCGGAATATTGTCGACCCCGAAACGCAGCAGGGAAATACCTGCCACGCTGTTGCTGTCTATTCTCGTAGAAAGCCCGAGGTAGTCGTACTTGGCAATGCCCGCGAAATATTCCGCGTGCATAAGTCCGATCTCCACGTTACCTTTTTGTTTCAGAAGTCCCGCGGGATTCCAATACCCTGAAGCGACGCCTTCCACCGAAGCCACATTGGCATTCGCCATTGACAAAGCCCTCGCGCCCACACCGATGTTCAGGAATTCGTTGCTGTACTTGCGCGTCTGTGCCATGAGGCCCGCAGCCAGCAAGGAAAAGCCCAGCAAAATGGTTTTGTGCATAGAAGTTTCTAAGATATGGAATTTCGTGAGCATTTGCCAGTGGATAGAACGGGTGGATGTGCACATTATTGTAAGAATGAAAGGCCAAAGTCAAAAGTCAAAAGTCAAAGCAAAAAAATCCAATATCCTGCATCCGGCTTTCTCCGCATCGCCTTCTTCTCTCCATGTAATTACCTTTTACGTTCGTGGAATTGAC
>JADMIO011475759.1_pt1 | contig 69450 bp, 62 predicted proteins | sample 8958161 | NCBI WGS metagenome assembly JADMIO01 (sample SAMN16585339, study PRJNA669376) | soil metagenome | isolation source: Crop rotation soil | place: USA: Cullars Rotation, Alabama | collected 2011 | reverse complement strand
CGCGACTTCAAGTCACGTGAATTCCAAGCTTCGGATCCCACTGTGCTGGAAAGTGAAAACTCAACACATCTATACTTTCTACCCTTTCATTACAATTTTCTGAACCGTTGAACTTACACAGATCGCATTCATGGTCTTTTTCCTTACAGTAAACATTTCCGGTAACACAAAATTTTAATTCAAGGTAATTTTCCCTGGGATCCGTTCTTTCATAGTGATATACCATCATTCCAGTGTCTTCAATATTCCACTGGGAGTTGCGATGATATCTTTTGATACTGTAGTTAACAGAACCGGGGATCTGCTGTTCCTTATTGTAAAGCAAATGCCATTGACCCTGCATAGATGCCTGCTTATAGGCCAGGGACAGTATATCGGGTGGTCTGTGCATGAAGAGTGCAAATTTACGTCGCAACATTGAATTTTGATCATGAGAAAGGTCAAGATTCTGTCATCGGGCTCCCAGGAACATTTGACCTGGAGCAAGAAAAGCTCCATAGCGACCAAGGTGTACAAGAGTGCGACGCAACGGCAGATTAACAGAATTACAGGTGTTTGCCAAACAATAAAAAAACTAACATCAATTAGTCAAATCCGCCTATTTTTGCACGTCACGTTAATAACGTGACTTTTTTGTAAACGACCTTCATGATTCACCCGCATACTTATATTCATCCAAATGCCAGGCTGGCAACGAATGTAAAGGTGGATCCATTCACTGTTATTCACCAGGATGTGGAGATCGGTGAAGGAACATGGATCGGTTCAAATGTAACGATCATGGAGGGTGCGCGTATCGGAAAAAATTGCCGCGTTTTTCCAGGAGCTGTCATCGCTGCGATCCCCCAGGACATGAAATTCCAGGGTGAATATTCTACCGTTTGCATCGGAGATAATACCACCATTCGTGAGTTCGTCACAGTGAACAGGGGAACAAAAGTGAAAGATAAAACAGTGGTAGGGAAAAATTGTCTGTTGATGGCATATTGTCATCTTGCACATGATTGTTCGGTAGGTGACAACTGCATCATGAGCAATAACACACAAATAGCAGGACACGTTACCATTGGTGACTGGGCTATTTTGGGCGGCATGTGTGCTATACACCAGTTTGTGAATGTTGGGCCGCACTCTATGGTGGGCGGCGGATCATTGGTGGGTAAAGATGTTCCTCCCTATATCAAAGCGGCCAGGAATCCGCTGTCGTATGCCGGTGTAAATTCCATTGGTATGAAACGGAGAGGATTTACAGTGGAAAAGATCAATCACATCCTTGAGATATACAGGGTGATCTATGGAAAAGGTTTGAACATTTCCCAGGCAGTAGAATATCTTGAAGAAGAATTTCCTGCCACGGATGAAAGAGATGAGATCGTTCAATTTATCCGTGCCTCTCAACGTGGCATTATCAAACGCTTCTCAAAAACCAACGGCGATGAAGGTATCGTTGACTGATGCCGGCAAACGCTTCAACCGCGACTGGATCTTTCGTCATTTTACTTACACATTTGAAAAAGGCAATTCGTATGCTATAACCGGTCCCAATGGTTCCGGGAAGAGTACCTTATTGCAGGTATTGAGTGGATCGATGCAATTGAGTGAAGGAAACGGGCAGTGGGCAACAGGCAATGGGGAATTGGCGAATGAAGAAGTTTATAAACATGTGTCTGTTTGCACTCCTTACCTGGAAGTCGTTGAAGAAATGACCTTAAAAGAATTCCTGGAATTTCATCATCACTTTAAACCACTCCTTTCTTCCCTTTCGGTTGACAATATCATTTCCATCGTCGGGCTGGAGGAAGCGATCAATAAACAGATCCGCTATTATTCCAGTGGCATGAAACAAAGAGTAAAGCTGGCACAGGCAATTTTTTCTGACACTCCCTTTTTATTGTTGGACGAACCCTGCACAAATCTTGATACTACCGGCATTGCATTATACCACCAGTTAATTGACCAATATTGCAATAACCGTCTTGTGATCATAAGTAGTAATGATGAAATTGAATACAGGTTTTGCCGGGAAAGGATCAACATCATTGATCACAAAAAATAAACCCGGAATTTTCCCAGTTAAAATAGTACTTAGCTTCTGAGTTATAAGGATCATCCCTGGTTCTAAAAAAGATTTGCGAAACCGATCAGTTGCGCATATATTTGCAACCGATCAGTTTCATAAAGTTTAGTTTAACCAAAACTCTTTGTATGGAAACAAGAGCACGCAATCGGCAAGGTATCTTCAAAATAATTCCGGCACTTGCCGCAATTTTATGTCTAGTCACTACCCAATCGTTTAGCCAAAACAAACCGTTGCAAAGTGGATATGCTCCTGTAAATGGACTCAAAATGTATTATGAAGTTCATGGGGAAGGTAAGCCCCTCGTTCTGTTACATGGTTCATTCATGAATATTGATATGAACTTCGGTCAACTTATTCCTGAGCTGTCAAAAACAAGAAAAATAATCGCCGTCGAATTCCAGGGGCATGCAAGAACAGCGGATATTGACCGTTCGTTCTCAACAGAGAATTTTGCCGATGACGTGGCTGGTGTTCTAAAATTCTTAAAGATCGACAACGCTGATGTATTGGGATACAGTCTAGGCGGTGAAGTGGCCGCACAGCTTTCCATCAGGAACCCGCAGATGGTGAGAAAATTAGTGATCGTTTCATCTGCATTCAAGTTTGATGGATGGAGCCCGGAAACGAGAGCTATATTTCCAATGATCACCCCGGAATTTTTTGCCAAAACACCTATCAAGACAGAGTATGACCGGCTTGCTCCAGATACCGCACACTGGTCGCAGTTTATCAGGAAAATGGTACAATGTCTTTCAACGCCTTATGATTTTACCGATAAGGTCAAGTCATTAAAAAAACCTATGTTACTTATTTTCGGCGATTCAGACGGCATACTTCCGGAACACGCAGTAGAAATGTTTCGCTCAGCCGGTGGAGTGAAAAATGGTGATATAGCCGGCTTGCCTGATAGCCAGTTAGCTGTTTTCCCAGGAACTTCTCATACTGCCCTAATTATGCGAACCGCCTGGTTACTTTCCATGATACCGCCGTTTTTGGATGCGGCTGTACATTAAAAGTATAAATCAGAGATCAATTCCTTCAGAGCCTTTTCTTCCAGTACGCATCTTTGTGGCTGGTGATCGACAGATGTCCATTTTATAAGCCTGATCCATCCATCTTCAATTTCGATTCCGGTGATATCACCATCACTGAAACAACAGCAACCACTGTTGAAATAAGTCGGTTTCATTTTAAGATAGTCCGGAGACACAGCCGTAAACTGTGGTTCTCTCAACCTGATCTCCTTTTTTATTTCCTCTATCTTATCTGCATCCTTTTCTTTCTCCGCCTGCAGCAGGTTCTTGTATAATCTTTCGAGATGGGTCAGGGATTCAAAAACAGGTTGATGGGTATGACCTGTTATTAATAAAGTGTTTTTTTGTTTGGCTGACCATTCGTACATGATCCTGTTATGCAGAGTTTTCTTTGTTGCGTTATAAGCCGGTGTATTGGGATTCACCTTGAGAAAAGCCTGTAATGGCGCCCAGATGTGAGCGACAAAAAATTTACTGAACCAGTTACCATCGCTTTGTGCATCACCCTGGTGGCCATGAGTGAGGAAAATAGAGAAAAGATGCTCTTTTATTTTCGATTGCAGCATCAACCCTTCGTAAACACTAACCTTCTGATCATAGATCTTTTCCATTTCCAGGCCAGTTGTTATATCTGTGCTCCACGCGAGGTCATGATTACCAAAAATTTTTACAAATGCATTCCGCCCGATGAATTTTTTTTCTTTTTCAAATGAAGCAATATTATTTTTTTTAACCGACGGCCATCGGTTCTCCCAAAGTTCATCGCTGTCACCAAGACTGATAAAGAAAAAATTGTTTTTATTATAATGATCCAACGCAGAAAGGTAATTGGATTCGCAAAGCATAAAGTCATCCGCACCGTCTTTTGCACCTTTGTGTTGGTCTGAAAAAACGATGAACCTGTCGTGGTCAACATCAAATGAAATAAGAGGCCCTTTCTTTGAGGGTTGTTTTTGAATCTGCCTTTTTAATTTGGATAGTGCTTTGAAGATTTTTTTTGGAACCGGCCGCGAGGAAAATCTGTTGGCAAACCATAAAACAGGTTTGAGTAATATGATCTGCAAAATTTTTCGCATTAGCTAAGACTTCTTCCGAGAGTGAGCAAGACAATTGAATGCGTCTGCAGACAATTCATTTAACAGCGATCATGCTGATCTCAACATTGACAAATTTCGGCAAAGCTGAAACCTGCACAGTTTCTCTTGCCGGAAAAGCTGCCTTGCCGGCGGGCAGGTTGTCATCAAAATATTTTCCATACACTTCGTTCATTTCCGAAAAGCGATTCATATCTGTAAGGAAAATGGTTGTTTTTACTACGTTACTGAAATCCATACCGGCCTGCTGCAAAATGGCCTTCAGATTATTCATTACCTGGTGAGTTTCTTCCTGCAGATCTTTATTTCTTAGTTCGCCGCTCGACGGATCGATGCAAACCTGTCCGGAAATAAAAAGCATAGTTTGTCCTGACCCGACCTTTATTGCCTGGCTGTAAGGGCCAATTGGCGCAGGAGCATTGTTTGTGTTTATGACTTGTTTTTCCAAAGCAAGAGTTTAAAATTCAGCGAACGAATTTAGCTTTATACGTTTTCTTTGCAAAAAATTAGTTATGCGACTGGTGGTGCTGGCCGACGAAATTTTAAAAGAAGAATTGTTGAGCAATGGCACAACCACGGAGGTAGAAATAATATGGACCGACGATGTTGCTGAATTTGCAAACCGGGAGGATGCAGATGGGTATATTGACCTGTTGTTCGACAATACAAGAATTGAGTTGCTAAAAAATTTTTTGCCGCGGCCAGTGATCATAAATTCTGTTATCAATACGCTGGAAGAGATCAATGCGCCCTTTATTCGCATTAATGCATGGCCAGGATTTTTAAAAAGGCCCATTGTTGAAGCAAGTTATAATGACAACACTGCAAAGGAAAATGCGGAGAGAATTTTTAATGGCCTGAATAAAAAAATAGAATGGGTTCCTGATAAACTGGGTTTTATAACAGCCAGGGTGATCGCCATGATCATTAATGAAGCATGGCTCGCACTGGAGGAAGGAATAAGTACAAAGGAGGAAATTGATATCGCCATGAAGCTGGGAACAAATTATCCTTATGGCCCCTTTGAATGGGGGGACCAGGTCGGTTTAAGAAATATTTATGCGTTGTTGGATAAATTAAATAAAAGGAACAGACGGTACCGGCCTGCTGAATCAATGAAGAAAGAGGTAATCGCGTAATGGCTCTCATTTTAAATATAGATACGGCTCTTGATAGTGCTTATATTTCTTTGGCGGAAAATGGGAAGGGCTTGTACTTTGCCGTCAACGAAGCGACAAAAGATCACGCTGCGTGGATACAGCCGGCAATTAATAAGATCATGAAGGAATCAGAGCGCAGGATTATAGATCTGAATGCTATCGGTGTTAGCATTGGTCCCGGATCGTATACAGGGTTAAGAATTGGTCTCTCGACAGCAAAAGGCCTATGCTTTGCCCTCAAAATACCTTTGGTCACCATAAACACGCTGGAAGTAATGGCGTTCTCAGCAATAGATGACATGAAAACACAAAAAAGCGATCTTCTCAGCGAGGGTTTGCTCATTTGTCCAATGATAGATGCCAGGAGAATGGAGGTTTTTACTGCCGTTTATAACGCAGCGTTAAGCCAGGTTTATGAGCCCCATCCGCGTATCCTGGACGCTTCAGCATTTGACGAGCTTTTAAAGAGGCAAAAAATGCTTTTTTTGGGGAATGGTAGTATAAAATTTCAGCAGGTCTGCCAAAATGCCAATGCACTATTTAAAAAACTGGCTTTAAACCCTTTCGCCCTCTCGACCCTCACATATAAAAATTTTATTGGCAATAATTTTGCTACCCTTGCCTATGCGGAACCTATCTACCTGAAAGAGTTCTTTACAAAAAAACCCGAACCAGGCAAAAATGAGCGTTGAAATCGCCTGGTTTCCTTTTAAAATTGAACATAGCATTTTAAAACACCTTAACCGTTTAATTTTTATGGATGAATTTGAAATATCAACCGCACCGGCAATGGAAAATTTTTCCTCATTAAATGTCGATTTGCACAATCTGAAAAAGGCTGCAATGGTACTTCGTGCCATTAATCACAAGTTGAGGCAGCAAATTCTTAAACTCATTGATGAGAGTGGCAAGATGACTGTTACGGAGATCTATGTAAAACTCAGACTCGAACAATCTGTGGCCTCTCAGCATCTTGCTATTTTGCGTAAAGCTGGTTTTGTGAAAACAGAACGGGATGGCAAGTTTATTTATTATTCAGTGAGTTCGGAAAGACTTGAAGAGCTTAACAAATTCGTGAAGGATCTTGTAGGCTAAGCCATTACGCTAAAAGGGCTGTTTTGAAACAGCCCTATTGCTGAGGTTTTTCAGGTCCAAGAATATCTTTCAACAGCTTCCTGTATTATATTAAGGTTGAGAAATTTTATGCAACCGCACTGCGTCCGGGGCGTGAATTCTATAAGGTTTGGAGGTAAAAATTAAAAACCGACGAGAAGTTTCACAGATGAGGGATAATCAGAGTGGTATAAATATAATTAGAATTTCTTAAGAAAAAAGTGCAGAAGGGAATTTTTTATTCCACTCGTTATTCAGAGAGCCGCAAATTGCGTTATATGGGCTATTTTTGCCGTTAAATCTTTTTCATGTTGGTTAGACAATTATATACGGGCTGCCTCAGTGAAGCTGCTTACTATATCGAGAGTAATGGAGAGGCTGCCATTATAGATCCGCTTCGTGATATTGACGATTATCTTGAAATTGCTTCGGAAAGAAAAACGACCATTAAATACATCTTTGAGACCCATTTTCATGCAGATTTTGTAAGCGGTCACCTTGATTTGAGTAAGGTTACAGGGGCCACTATTGTGTTTGGTCCAGATACCCAAACAAAATTCCCGGTGCACATTGCAAAGGACGGTGAAGTTTTTAAAATAGGCGCATTGACTATCGAGGTTCTGCATACGCCCGGCCACACCCTCGAATCTTCTTGCTATTTATTGAAAGATGAAAATGGAAAAGACCACTGCATATTTACGGGAGACACTTTGTTTGTCGGCGACGTAGGCCGACCCGATCTCGCTCAAAAAGCAGATGATCTTACTACAAATGACCTGGCAGGTATGATGTATGACAGTCTTCAAAAAAAGATAATCCCTCTTGCTGATGACGTTATTGTTTATCCCGCTCATGGTGCCGGGAGTTCCTGCGGAAAAAACCTGGGCCCCGAAACTTTCAGCACAATTGGCGAAGAAAAGAAATTCAATTATGCCCTGCAGCAGAAAACAAAGGCAGATTTTGTAAAAGCTGTTACAGATGGTTTGGATATCCCTCCAGATTATTTTCCGATCAATGCGCGCATAAATAAAGAAGGCTATGACAGTATTGATGAACTGGTGGCAAATGGAACAAAACAATTATCAATACACGAATTCAAAAAATTTGCGGAAGAGGGAGCTATCATCCTTGACACCAGGAACGCTGATATTTTCACCCTTGGTTTTATTCCGGGGTCGATCAATATAGGACTTGAGGGCAGATTTGCAGAATGGGCCGGAAGTCTTCTTCCGTTTGACAATACAATTATTATAGTAACAGAAGCAGGCAAGGAAAAAGAATCTGTTATCAGGCTGGCAAGAGTGGGGTTTGATAAAATTTCAGGCTGTTTGCAGGGAGGATTTGACAACTGGAAAAAAGCGGGCGAAGAAATTGACATGATCGTAAATATTGAGCCGGACGAACTGGCAATGGATCTTCCTTTTGATAAGAGGATGGTAGTAATTGATGTTCGTAAACCAAATGAATTTGCGGAAGGACACATTGCAGGCGCTATAAATATTCCATTGAGTGATATGGCAGATCCGGGCAGTATGGCTCAATTTGAGGAAGATGACAACCTTTACGTTCATTGTTCGGCCGGTTACAGAAGTGTCATTGCTTCTTCACTTCTGAAACGACAGGGCATTCACAACCTCCGGAATGTCCTTTACGGATGGAACAAAATAAAAGAACTCAAAAAAGTAGAGATCGTAAAAGAGAAAAGTATTTTAAACTGATCAAAGATCAGAACGAAGTATTCAATTGATAACAGGGTTATAGCCTTCCTTCCAATCCCATTTCCATCTCCGGTGACTCCAAAGCCACATCTCGGGGTATTCAGATATAAAGGTTTCGAGATGACCGACATATTTTTTGGTTAATTCACCCTCCTTTAATGTGGCGGGATTTTCCTCCAACATTTCAAAAAATATTTTATAATAGCCGCGTCGCTCTTTTATTATTTTTACAAACAGCACGGGAATGTTTCCTCTCCGCGCTCCGCTCTCGGGCGCCCTGACAAAGGGAGTTGCCTTTCCGAAAAAATTGAACCAAAAAGCGTTTGCTGGATTGCCTGGATTCTGATCAGCTACTAATGCCAGCATATATGTTGAATTCCTGTGTGGAATAATAGCGTTTCGCATGTCCGTAGCAGGCAACATCACTCCACCGGTCTTAGACCTCACCTTCATAAAAATCTTGTCGACAATTTTATTGCTGATGGGCATATACACTACTAAGAAGAGATGCCTCACATTTAAAGCAACCGCCAGGCAACCCCATTCCCAGTTAAAGTTATGAGCTAACATCGACTGGCATCGTTTCCCTTTGTCAGAGAGTTGGAGGGGTATGGAATAATCTCCGTTGAAGTGTTTATTAATGTAAGCAGGTGATGCGGAAAGAAGTTTAATAAACTCAATAAAATTATCTGTAAAGTTCCGGTAGAATTTCCTGGCAATCCTCTTTCTATCCGTTTCCGATTTTTCAGGGAATGCCTGTTTCAAATTTGAGAAAACAACCTTTTTGCGATATCCAACTATAGAGTAAAGGACAAAGCAAACAAAATCGGAAATGACATACATAACTCTTAAAGGAAGGAGCGATACGAGGTAAAGGAATCCGTAAACGATGTAATACAAACCGGGAGATTTTAATTAAAAATTCTCAATCAAATTCAAAAATAGGGTTGTTACAAATAATCTCTTTAAATATTACCCTTACAATACTATGTTCTGGACCAGCTCAGTTTTATCGGGATAATCCGTGTTGTAATGAAGTCCACGACTTTCCTTTCTGAATGTAGCGCCCTTTACGATCAGGTAGCCCACGCTGATCAAATTACGCAGTTCAAGCAATTGTGGAGATAAGGTACTCGTTTGGTACAATTGTTCGGTCTCCTCCCAAAGCAGATCGATGCGGCGCATAGCTCTTTGCAAACGGATATCATTTCGAACGATACCAATATAATCACTCATCACCAACTGCAATTCTTTTAAGCTTTGAGTAATGAGGATCATTTCTTTTGGCTTCGACGTGCCACGGGCATTCCAGTCGGGAATATTTTTTTCCAGAGAAATAGACTGAATGTTTTCGGTCGCATCGATATAGCATCGATGTGCGAATACGATTGCCTCCAGCAGCGAATTACTTGCCAGCCTGTTGGCGCCATGTAAACCCGTACTTGCACATTCACCGCAGGCGTATAAATTTTTTATCGAACTTCTTCCCCATTCATCGGTCTTGATCCCACCGCAACTATAATGCGCGGCAGGAGCTACCGGTATCATGTCTTTAGTTATATCAATTCCAATCGATAAACATTTCTCATAAATATTTGGAAAGTGCTCAAGAAATTTTTCCTTGCCCATATGCCTGCTGTCGAGGTATACGTGCTCGGTACCAGTCCGTTTCATTTCACTGTCAATTGCTCTCGCTACAATATCTCTTGGGGCCAGGTCTTTTCTTGGATCATATCTTTCCATGAAAGCTTCCCCATTTTTATTGCGAAGAATGCCCCCATCACCACGAACCGCCTCCGTTATTAAAAATGCCTGCCCTCTTACTCCCGGCTCATACAATGCGGTCGGATGAAACTGGATAAATTCCATGTTCTCGATCCTTCCTTTTGCACGATACACGATGGCCACCCCATCGCCTGTAGCGATCGAAGGATTGGTAGTGGTGCGATATACCTGTCCATTACCGCCGGTGGCTATCAATGTTGTTTTTGCTAAAATTTTTTCAATAGAGTTTGTTTGCAGGTTCAGCACGTACACCCCATAACATTCTACATCCGGAGTTGATTTTGTAATAAGGTAACCAAGGTGATGTTGAGTAAGTATATCAACGACAAAACAGTGATTGATAAGCTGAATATTGGAAGACCGGCTGATCGCGGCCAGTAAAGCTCTTTCGATCTCTTTTCCTGTGATGTCTTTGTGATGAAGTATCCGAAAAGCAGAATGACCTCCTTCCTTTCCCAATTTGTAGTCACCATCGGGGTCTTTATCAAATTTTGCACCCCACTCGATCACTTCGTTGACACGGTCCGGGCCTTCTTTAACTACAATCTCTACAATGCGTTGGTTGCATAATCCATCACCTGCAATAAGTGTATCCTCAATATGTTTTTCGAAACTGTCATGTTCAGGATCATTTACGACAGCCACCCCACCCTGCGCATACTTGGTGTTGGTTTCATCAGCCGTTGTTTTTGTAAGGACAATTATTTTTTTATCAGGAAATTTTTCCGCAACTTTTAATGCATAGCTTAATCCTGCAATTCCGGAGCCAATCACCAAAAAATCTGTTTCCATTCTTCTTCTCAATTTTTTGTTTACTATCCGACGTTAAGATTTTTCTGAATTAATATACCTGACTGCACCTTCTGTGATAAATAGTTGCGCTAAACCATAGGTCAACATAATTATCAATCCCGCATAATTAAACGCTGAAAAAAATTTATTAAATGCAAGAAGTGAATCTGATGTAACAAATAATATGGCCCCTGTCATCATCCACAACGCAGCTTTTTTATTTTTACCAAGCATGGTATGCATGGCCAGCATCAGCATGAAGCTCAGTACAACTCCGTAAATGCGTACCGGCAATATCATTTTACCCAGGTAAGGGGAAAGAACGCTGACCAAAATGCTATAATATACAATCACCAGGAGCAGCAGCAATGCATTGCCCCGGATATATTCTCTCATGCGAATGTTGTGAAAGAAAATAATATAAAAAACCTGGGCGGCGAAGAACGCCGATAAACCCAGTAAAAAGAAATTGGACCCTCTCTCTTCAAACAGCAGGAATATATCTCCTGCCCATGAAAAAAATAAAGCGAGGAAGATCCATACCTTCAAATTAGAGTTTACCGTCTTAGTCTGTAATAATAGATAGAGCGCCAATAATGGCATTAATAATGGCTTTGTGATGAACCGGAGAGATTCATTATTTGAATAGACCGCGACAAGATCAACAAGCAATACCAGCAGAAAAATAATTATCCAAATTGTTTTTTTCATTCAGTTACTTTTAGTTGGCGCCCTGAATAAATTATTTTTATTCAGAATATTGCATGGTCACGGCTCGACCCAGGCGTCGTTTTCTTTTAAAAGGCCGATCAACTCGTCGACAGCTACTTCGCTGCTCACATTCCTTTTCACAATATCTTTTCCTTTATATAAAGTTATTCTTCCCGGTCCGCTTCCCACATAACCAAAATCAGCATCGGCCATTTCTCCCGGGCCATTTACAATACAACCCATGATAGCGATCTTCACACCTTTTAAATGATTGGTGACGGCCCTGATCCTTGCCGTCGTCTCCTGAAGATCGAACAAGGTTCTTCCGCAACTGGGACAGGAAATATATTCCGTTTTCGATATTCTCGTTCTCGCTGCTTGCAAAATGCTGAAAGCAATAGAATTCATTAAGCAATAATCAGTGCGAATGTCTTTTTTCATGAAATGATGACCCAGGCAAATACCATCACAAAAACCATCTAATAACAATGAACCGGTTTCAACAGAGTAATGAATTAAACTTTCATCCATACTCTCATCGTTACTGTCACAAATAATAATTGCCGGATTTTTTACTTCGCCGTTTTCCAATTCCACAAACATTCTCCGGATGCTTTGCATGGCATTTTTGTTGGTTGAACTGAGGCAAAGTACTGCGGTTGGATCATTTTTGAGCTTAGTAAACAATAGGGGTAAGGAAGGTTGGGTATATCCATCGGAAAAACAATCAACCATTATAAAATTGATCCGTGAGGATCCGCGAAAGTTTTTCTCTAAGTACTGCTCAGCATCAAAAATGGGAAAATATTTTTCTTCGTCAGAAGTATTCAGCCATGTTTTATGATACATGATGACCTTTAGGGTACCTGGTAAGGCAAAGTCCAATTGCTGGTTGGCAGTGAACATATAATCAGCGGCTGTGTCGCTTATATTCCATTTATCCAGGCCGCCATCATAATTATAGCCAATGTTTCTTAAGTCTTCTATCGTTATTTTTTCAGTCTTACTAAGATCAGCGATCACCACCGGTACATGCTTACCACCGATGTTATCCACCGCAAATGTTTCCCTTCGCTGATAATTGAACGGATCATACGGCAGTTTGATGTTTGACTGTCCACTGCCGACTGCTCCGAAGGAGCCCTTTCGGACTGACTGCCGACTCTCATATCTCTTCACCAAATTCTTACACACGGGTATCTCCAATTCAGGATCTTCTGTTAATGAAACCCGGATCGTATCGCCAAGGCCATCTTCCAAAAGGGTACCGATACCGATCGAACTTTTTATTCTTCCATCCTCACCATCTCCGGCCTCGGTAACTCCCAGGTGCAACGGATAACATTCACCAAATTCTCCAAACATTGTTTTAACCAGCAAGCGGTAGGCATGTACCATCACTTGTGGATTACTGCTCTTCATACTTAACACAACCTGGTGATAGTTTTCACCTCTTGCTATGCGCAAAAATTCCATGGCGCTTTCTACCATTCCTATAGGCGTATCGCCATAGCGGCTCATGATACGGTCGCTCAGTGAGCCATGATTAGTTCCGATGCGCATAGCCGTTCCATATTCCTTACAAATTTTTATGAGCGGGGTAAAGCGTTCACGGATGCGGTCAATTTCTTCCTGGTATTCAGCATCGCTGTATTCAATGATCTCAAATTTTTTCTTATCAATATAATTTCCAGGGTTGACCCGTACTTTTTCAACGATCCTTGCAGCAATCTCCGCGGCATTGGGTGTAAAATGTATATCGGCTACAATTGGAGTATTATATCCCCGCCTCCTCAATTCATTTTTTATATTCAATAAATTTTCTGCTTCTCTTTTTGACGGAGCCGTGATACGGATCAATTCTGAACCTGCTTCGATACAGCGAATGGATTGTTCTACCGTCGCCATTGTATCCATGGTGTCAGTCGTAGTCATCGTTTGCACAAGAATGGGATGAAAATTCCCGAGTACCAGGTCACCGATCTTTACTTCCCGCGTAGATAATCGCTTATATTCTGTAAGTGATTCGCAATACAACTGCATCAACAATTTTGATTTATAATTTTATTCCGAAGGATTTCCTTCGAAGGATTTCAGACTTTGCAAAGGTAACGACATTCCGTGGGCAGGTTTTTATCCAAAAATCGAAAATCAATTACCAGTCTTTTGGTTGGGCATTTCCGGTTCTCGAGTTCTTTTGAAGACGCTCCTGGACCTGCTTTTCCTTTTGTTCAAGCAATTTCAGTTGTTGCTCGGCGTCACGTGGAGATATTTTTGGTTTGGGTTGTTGTTTTTGCTCCTGCTTTTTTTTCTGTTCTTGCTTTTTAGGAGGGTTTTTCTTTTTCAATTCCAGCAAAGCTTTCTGAAGATTTTCCCTTGCCTCCTGGTCACCGGGATCTAGCCGCAATGTTTCTTTATAGGCTTCAATGCTTTCTTCCAATTTCTTTTGCTGCGTCAATATGACCCCCTGGTTATAGACCACCTTTGAACGAAGACTTTTCTCATTTTCTTTTATATTCAGTACCCCCAAGAATTTATTCGCATCATCCGCTCTATTTTGTTTTATCAATGCGTCGGCCAAATTAAATTTTGCGGTTTTGTTCACGGAGGAGATCTCTAAAGCCTTCCTGTATTCAGTTTCGGCTTTGTCATACTGTTGCTGCCGGTAGTAATTATTTCCGGTCTCGATATTTTTATTCGGGTCCTGACCCAACAAAAATTTACTGGTAAACATCAAGATCGATATGACTGTAAAGGCTTTCATGCAAATTTTCTTTTTCTTTCAGGCAAAATGAATTCAAGTACCAATAACAGGAGCATGAGCCCTGCAAACCACATGTAGTATGTTGTATAATTCAACAAGGAAACATCAGTAAACGTCTTTCTTTCTACCTGCGATAATTGTTGCATTAATTCGTTTATAGTTTGATCGCTGCTTTCAAAGTGTACATAAATACCATTGGTCTTTTCAGCGATCTGTTTTAATTCGTCTTCGTTTAATCTTGAAATGACGATGTTGCCCATCGCATCTCTTTTATAGTCGTTGGTAGCATTATCGGGGATCTGCGAACCTTCGGGCGATCCGATACCAACTGTACAAACCATGATCCCCTGCTGTGAGATACTCTCAGCTGTCTTCAGGGCTTCTTCATCATGGTCTTCGCCATCGGAAATTAGAATGACTGATTTGAATCTTCCTTCTTTTGTGTTAAAAGCCCTGGCACTCATTTGTAACGCATCACTAAAAACGGTTCCCTGTGCGGGTATTGCGTCGGGAGTGGCCGATGAAACAAAAATAGCCGCTGCCCCATGATCAATTGTCAATGGCATTTGCATATAGGCTTTACCCGCAAACAACACCAGCGCGATCCTGTCATTTGGCATCTGGTCCATTAACTTCAGGATCATTTGCTTTGCCCTTTCAAGGCGATTGGGTGAAAGGTCAGTAGCCAGCATACTCTTGCTTACATCCAGTACGATCACGACATCGATCCCTTTCCTGGAAATATTTTCAGGGCTGCCTGGTCTTCGAAGGTTCGCCACTGCTATTACACCTAAAGCAAAGGCGAGTGAAAACAAAACGAACTTGCCGGCAAATAGTTGCGGAGAAAAATTTTTAATAAGCTGATGAACCAACCTGTTATCGCCGATCTTTTTTATCGTTCTTTTCTTCCATCTTAATAAAAAAAGGAAAAGCAGTACAAAAACCACCAGGGCGGACAGAAGTAATAAAAATTCCTTGTATTGAAATTGAAAATTCAATGGGCAATAGATTATCAAGAATTAAACCAAAACCTACATTTTACCTTCCATAAATCCCAGCTGCTTCAAAATGCCTTTTAGCATTTTCATACGAATGGCCGGTATATCAGCGTTGGCATCAGCACTTTCGAAGTTTAAAACGAAAAAATAGGGGTGCTTATTTTCTTCGATCCAGCCAACGATCCAGGCCAGCTGGTCCCCTTTTTCATTTTGCCCCCAACCTGTTTTATAACTCAATTTATAACTTGAATTATCTTCAAACAACATCGCCCTTTTTACGATATCCTCGTAAGTATCAAAAAAAGGCAGTTGCCGGAAATAAAGCCGTTTCACAAGCCCCAGTTCTTCATCCGGTGTTATTTTTAGTGAATTATCCAGCCAAAATGTATCAATCCTCGTTGTGATCTTTTTTGTACCGTAAGAAAGGGTATCTAACCAAAATTGCATAGCGTCCTTGCCGATTCTCCGCGCGACCTCCTGGTAATAAGGAACTGCCGACACACGGAAGGCTTCATACATGGTCAGGTCTTTATTCCAGGCTGTCACCGGTCTTTCAATGCCATCCCATTTTATGATCATGCTGTCGTTTGTTATCTTACCTGTCTGCAAACCGATCAATGAGTTTACGATCTTAAAAGTAGAAGCCGGTAAAAAGGCGCTGTCTCTGTAACGCTTCAGATTATAAACCGTGAATTCACCGGTGCCATTATTAAACACAGCAAAAGTTCCGTTCACGTGATTCTCTTCAAAAAAATGTTTCAGGCTATTGTCAACTTTTACATTATTGGGAGAACAGGCATTCAAACAAGCGATCACCAACAAACAATATGCAAAAAGTTTCATTTCAAAATTTTTGCAAAGGTAAGTGCGGGGAAAAGGAATTGAGAATAGTAAATTGCAAATTGCATTGCGTCAAGTTAATCGTTAATGAATGTTTGACATTGACAATTTCTACTTATTCCTGACGGTAAGTATCCTGATCAATCTTTCTCCGGGCCCCGACATGATCTATACGGCCGCGAGGAGCTTGTCACAGGGGATTAAGGCCGGCGTATTTTCAGCTCTGGGGATCTTTGCTGGCTGCCTGGCTCACACTACAGCCGCTGTTTTCGGACTCTCCAAGATCATTGAAGAATCCGTTTTACTTTTTTCCATCATCAAATACGCAGGTGCAGCCTATCTCATCTACCTTGGCCTCCGCTCATTTTTAAGCAGGAAAAAAACAAAAAAGGAAATTGATGCCCTCCCTTTGTTGACCGGTCAAAAAATTTTTTTCCAGGGCATGCTAACAAATATTTTGAACCCCAAAGTGGCTGTTTTCTTTTTATCCTTTTTACCACAGTTTATTAATCCACAGTCAAATTATTTGAAAGAGCAAATCGCTTTTTTAGGATTATGGTTTGATGTGCAGGGAACTATAATATTGATCATTGTTGCCAGTGCTGTGGGTGCCTTTAAAAACATGTTGCAGAAGAATACGGCGATCTGGAATTGGCAGGCGAAAATAACAGGATTGATACTGATCGGGCTTGGAGTCAAAATGTTCTTTACTAAAAAATAAGAAATCCCGCTGTCGCGGGATTTTCCTTTGGCCATAAGCGGCATTTAGAGATAAATGCCATTACTTAAACGATAATGCCTTCTTCCCTGGCAATCTTTCTTCATCGATGTACAGGATGCGAAAGCAGATACTATGATAATTCCTATCAAAAGGAACAGGAAAATCTTTTTCATACAATTTTTGTCGGGTGAACTGATGACGGTAAATCAAAGGAAGGATCGGTAAAATTGGTTCATCAGAGGAGTAACGAATATAAGACAGTTTTATTATTTTTTGACTAGCCTAGTAGTTTTCCTATTTATTTCAATAAATTTAGGTATCTCCATCAACCAAAACCATTTTATATGAAATCAGCTATTTTATCCTTGCTTATTACAGGGCTTCTGTTTGCTGCATGCAAAAACAAAAACCCAAAAACAATGACGGTCACCAGTGAAGATGGCAAAAGTAAGGTATCGGTCGATGTAAATAGTGCAGCCGCTGCCAGTGACGATATGCAAAAGAAAATGGAAGAATTGAAAAAACTCACGCCTCTTACAACCGATCAATTGAAAGCAATGTTACCTGAAGAGATCATGGGAATGAAACGCTCCAATTTCAGCGCCAACAGTATGATGGGTTATGCCAATGCTGAGGCAACATACAAGAACGAGAATGACGACAAAAGGATCGAACTTAACATTTTCGATTGTGCGGGAGAAGCCGGAGCCGGTATTTACTCGCTTAGCTACTGGACAAAAATGAGCATGCAATCTGAAAGCGACAATGGGTACACCAAAACAGTTGATTTTGATGGCGATAAAGCAGTGGAAACTTATGAAAAAGGAATGGATCGCTATGAGCTGACACGCTTCGTTTCGGACAGGTTACTGGTAACCGTCAAAGGAGAAAAGACCGGGTTAGATGCCGTCAAACAAACGGCCCAGGGTCTTAATTTAAAAGTGAACTGATCCCTCTCAAACCAATCTAAGTAATAATGGCTATAATAAGTCGTGGTAGCCCCACGGCAATACCTATTCCATACAAAAGATCCAACCAGAAAAAACTTCCCAAAGCCCCCAGGTAGATCAATCCTACAATCGGGTAGCCGAAAACCTTTAGCCACATCGATGTGTTTTTATCTCTAACATATTGCAATATTGTATTAGCATCGCCTCTGCTCGGAAAAGCGTGCATAGCTATCGACACGCCCAGGTAGATCAATAGGTAATCCAACGGGCCGGGGTTATCAAACTCAAAAAAGGGCAGTGCTGCAGGGAAGGCTATAATAGCCCCTACCAGCGAGTTGAGAAAAAAGGGACCAATACTGATTAACATACCGTGCCACTTGTTTGAGGGAGACTCGTGTAGCACATATCCTACCGGGTTTTCAAATTGAAAATACACCACTTTAAAGACCGGGACTTTAAACCAGCGACAAAATAATTGGTGGGCAAGCTCATGAACAATAACCCCTGGAAAAGTGACGAAGCTGATGAGTATACCTGGTATAAAAAACATGCAAATTTTTTTTGAACTATTCTCTGAATTTTTCTTTGCCATTAATTACATCGACGGCGTATTGTAAATAAAAGGTTTGTGCTGAATCTCTCTTTAAAGCTTCTAATAGTTTATCCCTCGCATCAATCTTATTATTGTAATGATATGCCATTACAAGTGTAGCTATCGAATAAGGATCCTTCTGATCCACAGTATACGCCTTCAATGCCCATTGCAGTGCCAGCGTATCTTTCTTTTCCTTGAGATATGTTCTCGCTTTTGAAGACATGCCATAGGATGATTCTTTATTTAAAGCGAGAATTCTGTCACAGTAATAGTGAGCCGAGTCAAATTGATGGAGTTCTCTCTTTAAGGCAGTTTTAAGATTAAGTGCGCCGGCATAAGAATCGTCCACTTGCAGGATATTATCGACCAGGCTGTCACTTAGGCTGTAATCTTTTTGATCAAATAATACGGACGCATACTGTACAACCGCAAATAGTTGATCAGGATGGGCGGTTACATATTGCTTATATATTTCCTGGGGAATGCTATCGAATGATTGATATTTTTCATAAAGCGCAGTAAAAGAATCCGAGGGAAGATAATTATCTCCTTTCTGAATGATCTCATTTAGCTGACCATATATCTCCGTTTCTTTGACTTCTTTTCCCTGCAATTCCTGTACTTCCTTAAGGAAGGTCCCCATATCTCCATTGTTGAACGAAGCAATAGCAAGATATTCCTTTGCCCCGGCGAAGTTTGGTATTGCCGAAAGCGTCTTTTTCAATTCGTTTTCTGCTGTATTGTAATTTGCCCTGTGTATCGCAGTTTTAGCCCGTTGGTAGTGAATTCCAGCAGAAAAATTTTTTTGAAAGTTAAAAAGCGCCACTATCAAGGTAACTAAAATTACTCCGGCAAAGACCTTTATCAACAGAGGGATCGGATAGTTAGTGAATTTCGCACGACAATCGGCACATAGAGGCGTTGGGTATCCTTCTACAACTACCGGATGTGCACAGTTGGCACAACCTTGCGGTGAGGAAAGGGCTTCCTCTGAGTGGTGCGTGGCTTGTTCCATTATTAGTACCTGAAACTAATATTGTTATTTTAATACTCCAAGCCGTTTTCCAATTTTTGAGAATGCTTCAATAGCCTTATCTAAGTGTTTCTGCTCATGTGCCGCACTTAACTGAACTCGTATACGGGCCTGGCCCTTCGGCACCACGGGAAAGAAGAAGCCGATCACATAAATTCCTTCATTCAAAAGTTCTGCAGCAAAGTTTTGGGCTACCACCGCGTCGTATAACATAATAGGGACGATCGGGTGTTCACCGGGTTTTATTTCAAACCCTGCTTCAGTCATTTTTGCCCTGAAATATTTTGTATTGCTCTCTAATTTATCACGCAGCTCAGTGGTCTCACTTAGCATATTAAGTACGGCAATGGACGCACCTGTAATAGATGGTGCTAATGTGTTGCTGAATAAATAGGGTCGTGACCGCTGTCTTAGCAGGTCAATAATTTCTTTTCGCCCACTGGTAAAGCCTCCACTGGCACCTCCGAGAGCCTTTCCCAACGTCCCGGTAATGATGTCTATTCTTCCCATTACTCCCCTGTATTCATGCGTACCCCGACCTGTTTTTCCCATAAATCCAGAGGCATGACATTCATCGATCATTAGGATAGCATCGTATTTATCCGCGAGGTCACAAATTTTATCTAATTGCGCGATGGTGCCATCCATGCTGAATACGCCGTCGGTTACGATGATGCGACTGCGCAAGCCCGCTGCCTCTTTCAACTTTGACTCCAGGTCATTCATATTGTTATGTTCATAACGAAACCTCTGCGCTTTACACAGGCGGACACCATCAATGATCGAAGCATGGTTCAGCGCGTCGGAGATGATCGCGTCGTTTTCATTAAACAAAGATTCAAATACACCCCCATTGGCATCAAAACAGGCAGCATATAAAATAGAATCTTCAGTGCCCAAAAATTGAGCGATCTTTTGTTCAAGCTCCTTATGAATATCCTGCGTACCGCAAATGAACCGGACGCTGCTCATGCCATATCCATGCGATTCGATGGCATCGTGTGCTGCTTCGATCACCTGGGGATGAGAGGAAAGCCCTAGGTAATTATTGGCGCAAAAGTTCAGAACGGTTTTTCCATTTACCACGATCTCAGCGCCTTGGGGGCTGGTAATGGTCCTCTCCGTTTTATAAAGACCCGAAGTTTTTATCTCTTCGATCTCCTTCCCGATCCGGTTTACAAAATTTTCATTCATAGCCTGAAATTTAAGACGCAAATATAGTTGGTTGAAGGCTGGGGCTAAGGCTTCCAGAAGCCGGCCCAGGGCTAAAATAGTTAAACGGCCCATGTAACATTTTAAGCAATTCAGGCGTAATACTCTTAGATTCCCGGCTTTTACGGCTAATTTTGGCTTTTATCGGCTGTTTATGACTGAAAAAGAATATAATTTATGTGTCACTGAATACGCAGACAATGTGTATCGCTTCATCGTGAAAAACCTTCGCCATGAAGAGGATGCACGGGATGTAGTGCAAAGCGCATTTGAGAAAATGTGGCGGAACAGGGAAGGTATTGATGCGGAAAAGAGCAAATCATATTTGTTTACGGTGGCCTATCATCAAATGATCGACCACTTGCGCAAAACAAAAAGGATACAATTGAAGGAAGAATTTAAAGATGAAACAAGAGTGGTCCACCGGCCAATGCATAACGCCAAGAAGATACTGGAAGAGGCGCTGAGCCGCCTGAGTGAAACGCAAAAAAGCCTTGTTATGCTGAAAGATTATGAAGGATACAGCTATGAAGAGATCGGCAAGATAACCGGGTTGAATGAGAGCCAGGTAAAGGTTTACCTGCACCGGGCGAGAGTTCAGCTAAAAAATTATTTAGTGAAACCTGAGAATGTAATTTAAAGCTTCAAGCTTCAAGAAAATAAAATGAATATTGATCGTCATAATTACGAAGAGTGTTTCCTGCTTTACATCGACAACGAACTAAGCGTTGATCAGAAAAAGCAGGTTGAACTGTTTGTACAGGAAAATCCCGACCTGGAAGAGGAGTTGGTCATGCTGAAACAATCCAGGTTAATTCCTGATGAGACTATCGTATTTGACAAAAAGCATTTGCTGATGAAAGAAGAAAATGCGTCCTTGAATCATTCTTTCATCAACTTGAATAATTATGAACAATGGCTGGTCATGTATGTAGATGATGAACTGACTGAGGAAGAAAAACTAGCGGTTGAAAAATTTGCATCGGCTCACCAGCATGTTCAGCAGGAGCTTGAATTATTCCAACAGACCAGGTTACAACCAGAAGAAATTGTCTTTCCAAATAAAGAAGTTTTATACAGAAGAGAAACAACAGTACGTATTATTAGCATACAATGGTTGAGAGTGGCTGTAGCGGCAGTATTGGTTATAGCTGCAGGTATTACACTTTATTCAATTTTCAATAAGAGTAGCAACAAAGGAATTACCCCGGCTAGTATTGTAAAAACAGAACAAGTACCAGTTCCTACAAACGCGACCTCCCCAGCTAAAGAAGACCAGGGTACATCCGTTAAAGAAGAAACAGAGAAAAATACAGCTGCAAATGCTATTGACAAAGAAATAAAAAAGGAAAAGGAACATCAAGAGCAACCCAAAGAAGAAATTAAGCAACAATTAGCCTATAATCCTATAGGGCAACCTATTGAATCCATAGAGGACTCAAAAAGAGTTCAACCAACTACGGTTGAGATGAATGAACGTTCTATGGAAAAGTCAAAAATGACTGATGTTGCTATCGATGAAAAAATGCATAAAAAAAATATTAACACTGATCCTGTAACAATTCCTGTTGTGGAAACGCCTGATAAGAGTAGCACATCTGATGATGCTGTACAATACGCCAGCAACACTGAGAACAAAAAGTTTCGTGGATTTTTCCGGAAAGCAACACGAATCCTTGAACGCACAACAAGCATCAACGCGGCCGAAGATGATAAAGTGCTGATCGGTGGAATGGCCATCAATCTAAAATAATTTCAAAAAAACAAATAACAATTATGAAAAGGATATTGACCCTAAGTATAATCTTATGCACCGCACTGATGGGTTTTGCTCAGACCGACACGACAGGAAAACAAAATGAAGTGGATACGATAAAAGTGGGCGGAATGATCATTATTCGTAAGCATGGGGAAAATGAGATCAGCCATGAGAAGAAGGAAAAAAGTGAAACTCACCACCATTATTATAAATCATCGAATCTCAGCACGAACTGGTGGATCATCGATTTCGGTTTTTCCAATTTCAATGATCAAACTAATTATTCATCGCAGGAAGCACAGGATTTTGCTCCAGGCACTTCTAAGGAAGCCTTCAGACCCAGGACATGGAAATCAAGAAACATGAACATCTGGCTATTTATGCAAAGGCTGAATATGATACAACATGTGGTTAACTTGAAATACGGATTTGGATTGGAGTTGAATAATTATTTCTTTGATGACGAACGAATACACATGTATAGAAATCCTACCCAAATTAAAATAGATACTTCGGCTGCGTGGGCAACTGTTGATAAAAATAAACTGGCAGCAGATTACCTGACTGTACCCATGATGCTCAACTTTAATTTCACGCCGGACCGTTCCAGGGGATTTGGTGTCAGTTTTGGAGTAAGTGCAGGTCTTTTGTACAGCTCAAGACAAAAAGTAAAAGATAATGGCGACGTGGATAAGACGCACGATGATTTTGATCTCAGAAAATGGAAGATATCATACATAGGTGAAATACTGCTTGGACCCATAAAATTGTATGGAAGCTATGCTACCCAAAGTATGTGGGAAAAAGGATTGGATCAGACACCCTATACGGTAGGTCTTCGCTTTTCATATTGACAAGGAATTTCTCTCATGTAAATTTGCATGACCGGCATCGTAAATGATGCCGGTTTTTTATTGTTGTTGATAAATTTACGGGCGCTTTTGACCAATGTTTTGTGAAAGTATTCTATCTTAAGTCGCGGAATTGTTCCTTTGCTTAGTTTTGAAAAACATCGTTAAAAGATCTTCACAGAAAAATAAAATCAAAAAAGTTTGCGTTAGAATCTGTACGGTCAAAGGACATAACTTATGAAACTACCCATTCTAATCACGTCCCTATTTATTGGAAGTAACTTGTCTTCCACAGATGGCACGTTCAACGCGAATAAGTTTCCGGCAGAATCCAAAAGGAGAATTCAAACAGCAAATGGGGAAATCCTCCCGGTAGGCACTGTCTACCTGGTTATTGACAAATCGGATTATGAACTGAATGTATATGACGATAAAGGCTGGTTCGCCACTTATCCTGTAGTATTTGGAAATAACAGCCTTGATGATAAAAAAATGGAAGGAGATCGTTGTACACCGGAAGGAAGTTTTCATATCATAGCCAAAAAGGTTCATAACAAGTGGGATCGTTTTATAGCCCTTGATTACCCCACAAAAGATAGTTACGAAAAATTCAGAGAAAGAAAGTCGAGGGGGGAAATACCCGGCAATGCAAGAATTGGTGGTGGTGTCGGCATTCATGGTACCTGGCCGAATGATGATTATATCATAGACCGGTATAAGAACTGGACGAATGGCTGTATTTCCATGAAAAATAAAGATGTCGAAGATCTGTATAGCTATCTTCCGGTAGGCACCAATGTCACTATCAGGAAATAGCCATCACTTCGAGATAAATTCACTCACTTCCTGTCTCCATTTCAAGGGATCTGCATCTAATAAAGGCTGATGAATGGCGTGTTCGTAGATCACTAACTTTTTTTGCGACGAAGCAATATTCTCAAAAATAAAATCCCGCTCTTCGGGAGAGGCAAAAATGTCCGTTTCGCCACACTGCATCAACACAGGGCAATTTATTTTCTGAACGTATTTGTAGGTGTCCTGCTTAAAGCCGTTAAAGCCCTGTTCAATACTCGTCCAAAACGTCATAAAGCTCCCAAAGGGCTTTTCTGGGAAACCGATCATTCTTCCCCTTACTCCAATAAGTCTCTTAAAATTGCTAAAGGGTATTTCGAGAATCACCCGCGAAGGCTGTATGTTGTAATCATAAAAGGCTTTTGTTATCACAACTGAGCCCAGGGAAATACCATAAAGAACAATATTCTTCTCTCCTTTCTTTAAAATGTACTCATAGGCAAGTTTTACATCTTCAGACTCGCGAAAACCCATTGTCGTAATATTACCTTCGCTCCGGCCGTGGGCACGAAGGTCAACCAGCATCACATTAAACCCCAAATATCTGAATTCATATGCCTGTTTCAGTACATTAGATTTATTGCCGCCCAGGGCGTGAATAAGAATAACGGTGCCCTTTGATGAATCAATGGGGATATACCAGGCCTCTAATGACAAACTATCTTTCGTTACAAGATGAACTGTTTGGTAAGGAACCGCGGGAAGTTCTTCATTCGTTATTTTGCGATATACTGGGCCTTTAAAAAGTCTCCATGTTTTAACAAAAACGTTTCCTGACCGTGGTTCACCGATAACATTTGGGGCCGGTTCGTAGAAATGAGTGAGTTTATATCCGTAAATAATTCCGCTGATATTGATCAATACAAATTGAGCCAGGAGCACCCACAATATCCATTTGAGTACGGATCGTAGTCCTTTTCGCATATTGGTTTTGTTCATTATGTGGCCTGAACTACAATTTTAAAAATGTTTTGCATCTGCATGAAAATATTTTTGAATTTTTCACAGAAAACTGATAAGAGGTATGAATTTTGCTGCTTTGGAACAGTTTGTTCTGAACATATTGAGAAAAACCTTTTAAAGCAGCTTTACCCCTTAAGCTGCTTTTTAATTTTATACCATTATAGTCTTCCGTTTTTAATTTCTTCCACAACGGCGGGGTCAAGTAAAGTAGTAGTATCACCTAAATTAGTGATCTCACCTTCAGCGATCTTCCGGAGAATTCGTCTCATTATCTTACCACTTCGTGTTTTAGGAAGTCCTGTTACGAATTGAATTTTATCTGGTCTTGCGATGGGCCCTATGATCCGCGAGACTGTAAGGGCGATGTCTTTCCTTTCCAGCTCCTCGTCGCCATGAATAGAATTTGCGATCACATAGGCGTAGATCCCCTGCCCTTTGATATCATGAGCATATCCAACCACCGCACTCTCCACTACACCAGCATGCATATTAATGGCATTTTCTACTTCAGCCGTTCCAATGCGATGACCGCTTACGTTTAAAACATCGTCAACACGGCCAGTAATGCGATAATTGCCTTCGGCGTCCCTTAAACAACCATCTCCTGTAAAATATAAATTTTCGTATGCGGCGAAATAATTTAAGCGGCAGCGTTCGTGGTCGCCATAGGTCGTTCGCAAAATTCCGGGCCATGGAAATTTAATGCAGAGGTTTCCAGCGGCCTCAGTGTTTTCATTTATTTTTCCATTTTCATCCACGATGACTAACTGCACCCCCGGCAACGGTAAAGTTGCATAGGTAGGCTTCGACGGCGTGACACCAGCAAGATTGGAAATAAGGGTTCCGGCAGTCTCAGTTTGCCACCAGGTATCTACAACAGGGCATTTCTTTTTGCCGACATTTTCATCATACCAATGCCAGGCTTCCTCATTGATGGGCTCACCAACTGTTCCCAGGACTTTTAATGAATCAAGTTTTTTCCCTTCCAGCGGTTTTGTGCCAAAACCCATCAGGGAACGAATGGCTGTTGGAGCGGTATAAAGTATATTGACCTTATATTTATCGACGATCTCCCAAAATCTCCCTGCATCAGGCCAAGTCGGCACACCTTCAAACATCAATGAAGTTGCTCCTGCACTGAGGGGTCCATACACTATATAGCTGTGGCCGGTTATCCATCCAATATCGGCCGTACAAAAATGAATGTCACCAGGGTTATATTGAAAAACATTTACAAAAGTGTAAGCGGTCCAAACCATATAGCCACCACAGGTATGAACAACTCCTTTTGGTTTACCCGTAGAACCTGAAGTGTATAGAATAAACAGCATATCTTCCGCATCCATTTCTTCCGCAGGACAATCAGGATTGCCCATTGTTTCTACTTTTTTTATTTCGTCTTCCCACCAAACATCGCGACCCTTGATCATACTCACCGGGGTCCTTGTTCTTGTTAATACAATTACCTTTTTCACAAACTTGCATTGAACAAGTGCATCATCGATCACTGCTTTTAAGGGTATTTCCTTATTACCCCTAAATGCACCATCACACGTAATTATAAATTCTGCATTGGCGTCCTGTAGACGGTCAGCAATGCTTTGAGCACTGAACCCGCCAAATATGACAGAATGAATAGCACCAATTCGTGCACAGGCTAAAAGAGCAATGGGCAGCTCAGGGACCATCCCCATATAAATACAAACCCGGTCACCTTTTTTTACGCTGTTATTTTTTAGCACATTGGCAAATTGCACCACTTTAACATGCAGATCACGATAAGTAAGAACACGATGATGTTCTTCAGGATCGTTGGGCTCCCAAATGATGGCTGGTTGATTGCCGAGCGTGCCCAAATGCCTGTCAAGACAATTCTCGGTTATATTCACCTTCGCATTAATGAACCATTTTACTTTTGGTTCTTTGAAGTTCCATTCCAGTACCTTATCCCATTTCTTTTTCCATAGAAAACTGGAAGCTACATCGCCCCAGAAACCTTCAGGATCATCAACGCTTTTTTTATAAGCGCTTTTGTATTCATCAAATGACGTGATCTTAAACGAATATGACATAGCAATGGGTTATGAGTAGAGAGTTATGGGTTATCAGTTACGAAAATTCCAAGAACCAAAAATCAAATTCCAAACCTGTCTCAGCAAATAATTTAAAAGTGAAAATCAAATTTGAATTTCAAATTTAAGATTTGAAAATTTATTTGGTTCTTGAAATTTGGTTCTTGTTTTTTGTATCTTAAATCCATGAATCAACCAGCTAACGAAGTCCAAAGTATCCGTAAGATCATTACAGCTTCTTCAGTGGGTACTTTAATTGAGTGGTATGATTTTTACATTTTTGGTAGTCTTGCTCCTGTTCTTGCCAGCCAGTTTTTTCCAAAAACAAATCCTACAGCAGCTTTGCTTTCCACGCTAGCCACGTTTGCAGCGGGTTTTATTGTTCGCCCTTTCGGTGCCCTGGTATTTGGAAGGTTGGGAGACCTGATCGGCCGCAAATACACTTTTCTTTTAACGCTCATTATCATGGGCAGTTCAACATTTGCGATCGGCCTTGTACCCGGTTATCAAACCATAGGCTTTGCCGCTCCGATTATTGTACTTGTTCTTCGATTATTACAAGGACTTGCACTGGGAGGTGAATATGGAGGTGCCGCAACCTATGTGGCAGAACATTCACCGCCTCACCGGAGAGGTTTTTTTACTTCCTGGATACAAACAACCGCCACGCTCGGCTTATTTCTATCATTAGGTATTATTTTAATTACCCGCCACAGTCTCGATGCCAACAGGATAATATCTATTTCAAAATTCGAGGACTGGGGCTGGCGCATTCCTTTCCTTGTCTCTGTTTTCCTTGTCATTGTTTCGGTGTACATACGACTTCGGATGAAAGAATCACCGTTGTATGCAAAACTGAAAACTGAAGGGAAGACTTCCACAAATCCGTTGAAAGAAAGTTTTACGCATCGCTCTAATTTAAAAATGGTATTGCTGGCTTTGTTTGGAGCTACCATGGGACAAGGTGTTGTTTGGTACACGGGCCAGTTCTATGCGCAATCATTCATTGAAAATATTTGCAAAGTAGATTTTGAACAATCAAGAACGATCTTGCTTTGGGCGATCTTATTTGCCACGCCTTTTTTTGTTGTATTCGGAAACTGGAGTGACAAGATCGGAAGAAAATGGATCATGCTGGTGGGCATGTTCTTAGCTGTTATCACTTATCGCCCTCTGTTCGGGAAACTATTTTCTATTGCAGATGAAAAAAATAAAACAGAGGTCGTTGATGAAAAACAAATCAACACCGCTATTAAGCCTATCGTCAATACCGGGAATTCTTTAAGGACCATAGGCACCAAACATTTCTTTGAAGATGGTACTTTATTGACCGAAACAAGGACCGACACCATATACGCCGAAGCAGGAAAAATGACAATCAAACCAGAAATAAAAATTTCAAAACTGCTTCCCACAAAAGACTATTGGCTGATGATTGCGATCGTTTTCGTTATGATCCTTTATGTAACGATGGTATACGGACCGATCGCTGCATTTTTAGTTGAATTGTTCCCCACAAAGATCCGTTATACCTCTATGTCGCTGCCCTATCATATTGGCAATGGAATTTTTGGAGGATTGACCCCATTCATTGCCCTGCTACTGACTACAATTTATACGGGTGATAAATTGGTTGGTCTTTATTATTCAATAATAGTAGCCGGGCTCTGTTTTCTGATCGGTCTTTTATATCTAAGAAATAAGATCGACCGGGATGTAAATGATTAATTGTTAAAAAAGTTTCAATGAATGTATTAAAACGGATCGCAGGAATAGTATGGATAGTTGCAGGGCCTCTTGCTATTTATTACCTTGTCAAAACTGCTATTTATGAGATCAACAAAAAACCAGTCATTGATACAAAGATCCAATGGGCCGTATTCGTTATCGTTTTTCTACCCATAGCGATCGGTATCATACTATTTGGTTTTTATGCTATTAAAGGTGAATATGATCGTTTGCCGGGTAGTTCTGCAGACATTACAGATTAAGATCGATGACCATTTTTAAATCTGCATTAATTTATCTTAAATTTTCCAGGAGTATACCATTTAATGGCGATTCATCCTATTTTTGCAAGCCATAAAGGAGAATAAAATGATTTCATTAAAGTCTGTCATTTCGAGTTTGTTCATGATGATGGCTTTATTGTGGTTGACAGTAAGTACTCCTTTTGTGTTTGCATCGCAACAGGCCCAGCAAAAAGAAATTCAGAAACAGGGAGGGAGTTGTGAAGACAAAAATCCTTTTTCAACCACGACAGAGGAAAAAAATGAAAGCAGTGTAAGCACTCTTTCTGAATATCTTCACGACCTGAATTCAATGAACCGTCATTTTATCGTTCTTACCAGGATCTACAAGTGCCATACATCCGACGTTTATTATGCTTATCATCCTGAACTTATTTCTCCTCCTCCCGAAGTATAATTAGTTACTACATTATTTTTTGAACGCTTTGCTGTAGAACTAATAGTTTCTCCAGGTAAGCATTTATTTATTCGTTTAAACTAATTATAATGAAACGTGCAAATTTCTATTTGAAAAATATAGGATCGGATCTTCCTTCCTCGATCGTTGTTTTCCTTGTGGCGCTGCCATTATGCCTTGGAATTGCGCTCGCGTCTAATGCGCCATTGTTCAGTGGCATTATTGCAGGTATTATCGGGGGAATAATCATAGGTTCTTTAAGCGGGTCGCAATTAAGTGTCAGTGGTCCTGCTGCCGGATTAACAGCCATTGTATCGGTTGCCATTCTAAAATTACCCGCCTTTGACGCTTTTCTTTTATCCGTTCTTATTTGCGGTGCTTTACAAATGGTATTAGGTTTCATCAAGGCTGGCGTTATCGGTGACTATGTTCCCAATTGTGTCATTAAAGGTATGCTGGCAGCCATTGGATTGATCCTGATCCTAAAACAATTTCCTCACCTTATTGGTTACGATGCAAATTTTGAAGGCGACGAAAGTTTTAAACAGAGCAACCAGGAAAATACTTTTTCCGGGATCATTCATGCATTCAGATTCATCACTCCTGTTGCAGTATTGATCGGCGTGATCGGTTTATTGTTTCAAATATCCTGGGAAAGATTTACAGCAAATAAAAAAGGGTTTATAAAGCTGATCCCGGCGCCTTTAGTAGTTGTATTGATGGGCATACTTATCAATGAGTTTTTTAAAAATGCCGGGACTGAATATGCTATTGATCCAAAACACATGGTGTCTCTTCCAGTTGCAGAATCAGCTTCCGGGTTCCTTTCTTTTTTCACTCTTCCCGATTTCAACAGCTTTTTAAATAAAGACGTTTGGATCACAGGTATCACCCTTGCATTGGTGGCCAGCCTCGAAACACTACTAAGCATTGAAGCGGTTGATGACCTTGATCCGTACCAACGGGTGACCAATAAAGAAAGGGAATTGAAAGCACAGGGGATCGGCAATATGATCTCCGGTCTCATCGGTGGTTTGCCCATCACTTCTGTCATTGTACGTTCTTCGGCCAATGTAAATGCCGGAGCAAAAACCAAAATGTCCGCTGTGTACCATGGTATCCTGTTACTGGTTTTTGTGGCATTTATTCCCGGGATCCTCAACCTAATTCCAAAAGCTTCCCTGGCGGCCATTTTAATTTATACCGGTTACAAACTTGCCAAACCATCTCTCTTCAAGATGCATTATAAAAAGGGATGGGATCAGTTTCTTCCTTTTGTTATAACTATCGCAGCCATATTACTGACCGACCTGCTGATCGGAATTTTAATAGGAATAGGTGTTGGATTGTTTTTTGTTGTTCGAAGCAATTTCAAAACATCTGTGTTTATTGTTCATGACCATAACAAATATTTATTCAGGTTGCGAAAGGATGTATCTTTTCTAAATAAACCTGCACTAAAAAATAAATTAGAAGAGGTTCCGGCAGAGTCATCTGTATTGATCGATGCAACCCGTGCAGATTTTATCGACAAGGATATTATTGAGGTGATCGAAGATTTCATGAAGCATGCCCCATTGAAAAACATACGCGTAGAATTGAAGAAAAGCCGGTACAAAAGCCAGGGGTTTAGAAACAGGCTTCCGACAAATAATGACGCGAAAATCCATACCTATCAAATACTGAAAGGTGAAGAATCTTAATTTTATCATTTTAAAGTAAGGAATTATGCATTCATACGAAAAGCTATTACTGGAAAATAAAGCCTGGGCAGCGGAAAAAATATCAGATGATCCCGAATATTTCGAAAGATTATCTCATTTGCAATCGCCGGAATTTCTATGGATCGGCTGCAGCGATAGCCGCGTACCCGCCAACGAGATCACGGGGACGCAACCAGGTGAGATCTTTGTACATCGCAACGTAGCGAATCTTGTTGTGAATACTGATGTGAATTTACTTGCGGTTTTGGACTATGCAGTCACTCATTTGCAGGTAAAACATGTTATCGTGTGTGGCCATTACGGATGCGGAGGAATAAAGGCTGCAGCCACTAAGACAGACTACAGGCCGGTATTGAACATGTGGCTGCGGAATATCAAAGATGTAATGCGACATCACCGGCAGGAATTGGAGAATATAAATGATGAAGAAAACCGCCTCGACAGGCTGGTAGAGTTAAACGTCCAGGAGCAGGTGTACAACCTGGCAAAAACAACTATCATTCAACGATGCTGGGAAAAAGAAAAGAGACCGGATCTTCATGGTTGGGTATATGGATTGAAAGATGGGATCATCAAACCGGTTTTTGAAATGAAGGCCGGCTCCTCCATTGATCCCCTTTATAAATATGAAAAGCTTTAGCTATTCATCGTAATAGATTATCATTCTTGAAAATAAACACACCGGTATCTAGTGTTTGACTTAACAGGGATCCTACAAAGGCTCTGCGGAATTATAGAGTCCGCAGAGCCCTTCGAATATGCTTTATTTTATCGAACACTACATTGAGCAGGAGTAAAAACAGAAACGTTGAACAGGCAGATCATAATTCAAGAACCCATTGATTTGTTTTTCCTTTACGGACAAACTTTCCTAAGAACGTTGCCTTATCTGTGAAAATAAGCGTATCTGCGTTTGTAATAATTTTTATATACTGAAACGGAAAATAAGATGGAGAGGCTTTAGTCCCAAGTCCACCATGGATTTTGAGCTGCTCCCCCTGATTAATTTTATAAATGGTTGAATCATTCCTTTGATTTATTCTATGGGATTTTGCAAACTCACAAAACTTGTCCGGCACTGGTGAGCAATGAATAGATTCAATTGACGGAGATGTTTCAATCAGCGCATTACTATTTTTAGCATAAACATAATAGATAAAGCTAGTTTCGCATCCGCAAAAACCAATAGATATTACAACTAATCCAATTACAAAAAGCTTGCTCATGTTGCTAGTATTTATTTTCATCCATCCCAAAATGCTATAAGTAATCTTATGGTTTAACATTCAGTAGGAGGTCTCAACGGCTAATCACTATTAAATTTCCTTATCTTTCCTCAGGGCCAATCTACCAAACAAATTTTTTATGCGATTTATCCTTTTTGTCATAGTTCTTATCTTAATGTCTTCCTGTAAGAATGCAGAAACGAGAAATAAACCTACAAATAAAATAGAGAACTGGGCGTTGTTGCCGTTCGAAAAAGCTGACGAAGCAAATCCTATTCTTGTTCCCGATCCGACAACAGAATTCTTCTGCCCAGTAAGAAAAGAAAAATTAAAATGGGAGGAGAAGGATGTTTTTAACCCGGCGGCTGTTGTGCGACATGATACCGTTTTCCTTCTATACAGAGCCGAGGATAAAATTGGAAAATTTGCCGGGACGTCAAGAATTGGGTTAGCGTGGAGCATCGATGGCTTGCATTTTACCAGGTATCCTTCGCCGGTTTTATATCCTGACAACGACGTTTTAAAAAAATACGAATGGGAAGGTGGTTGTGAAGATCCACGGATCGTGGAAGATGATAAGGGCGTTTATCATCTCACTTACACTGCGTATGACGGAGACAAAGCCAGATTGTTGGTGGCTTCATCAAACGATCTGTTTCATTGGATCAAACACGGACTTGTATTCGCTGATGCTCATAACGGCAAATATGTGAATGAATGGAGTAAATCCGGTTCCATTGTTTGCAGGTATGAGAATGGCAAAGCGATCGCGGTCAAAGTCAATGGTAAGTACTGGATGTACTGGGGAGATACAAATATTTTTCTTGCGTCGTCTGATGATCTCATTCACTGGACACCCGTTGAAATCAATGAGCGGTTGCGCAGCGTGTTTGGCCCGCGCAACGGGAAATTTGACAGCGACCTGGTAGAGCCCGGGCCGCCAGCGATGCTCACTGACAGCGGAATCGTTTTGATATACAATAGTCGTAACGTTCCCGCCAAAGGAGATACGAGTTTAGCTGAAGGTACTTATGCGGCGTCACAAATCTTACTTGATAAGAATGATCCGGCAAATGTGTTGCAAAGAATGGACACCTATTTTATGAGACCGGATAAACCATATGAAATATCAGGGCAGGTAAACCAGGTATGTTTCCTGGAGGGATTAGTGAATTATAAAGGCAAATGGCTCCTGTATTATGGAACAGCAGATTCAAAGATCGCTGTCGCCGTAAAATAGGACGAAGTTGAAAATTAGTCAATAGCACAATGACCCAATTATCTTTGGGTTATTGTGCTATTTTCACTTTGAGCCATTACTTTTGTTTTATGTCCATCGAAGTAAAGAATCTTTTGAAGGTTTATGGTGAGCAAAAAGCTGTAAATAATATTTCATTCAAGGTTGACAAAGGTGAGATCGTTGGTTTTCTTGGACCTAATGGAGCGGGCAAATCCACTACGATGAAAATAATTACAGGTTACCTGCAACAGGATAGCGGCGAAGCATTTGTGTCGAATATCAGCGTTACAAAAGAGCCCTTGACAACAAAAAAGAAAATTGGCTATTTACCTGAAGCGAATGCGTTGTATTATGACATGTATGTTCGAGAGTACCTCGGTTTTATATCGGAGGTTCACAAAATCGGCAATCGGTCCCGCAGGGCGGGAGCAATCGGCAAAGTGATTGAAACTGTTGGGTTGACACCTGAATCCACAAAAAAGATCGGTCAGCTTTCAAAAGGTTATAAACAGCGTGTTGGGCTTGCTGCTGCCCTGGTACATGATCCTGAAGTGTTGATCCTTGATGAGCCAACCAGCGGGCTCGATCCAAACCAAATTGTTGAAATACGAGAAGTGATCAAACAGCAGGGAAAAAACAAGACGGTCTTGTTCTCTTCTCATATCTTACAGGAAGTAGAAGCAATTTGTGACAGGGTCATCATTATTAATAAAGGCGAAATTGTGGCCAACGATAAGTTAAGCAATCTGCAAAAAGGGAACAAGGATAAACACATAGTGGTTGTTAGTTTTAAGGAACCTGTTGATAAAGCCCTGCTTGAAAGCATCAATAACGTGGATTCGGTTGAACAACGACAAACCTCAAACTTCAAACTTCAAACTTCAAATCCCGAATCGGTAAGAAAACAAATCCTTGAAATCTCCTTGCAGAATAACCTCAACATCGTTTCTTTGCAAAGCGAAAATCAAAGTCTTGAAGAAGTGTTCAGATCACTTACTCAAAAAGCCGAATAGAACTATCCCAAAGGGATTCCTTCGGGACTGAACGCACAAGAGAGTGACACAACGAAAGTCAAATAGAACTACGAACGCTTGCCACCAAACAAATTTTCCCGGAGTAATTCCTTCGGACCAAACAACAAACGAATAAACTAATATCATGAGCTACATTTCCGAAATTTTTGCAAGACAAATATTAGACAGTCGTGGCAATCCCACTGTAGAAGTAGATGTATTAACCGACGAAGGCGCTTTGGGGCGTGCTGCAGTGCCAAGCGGTGCCAGTACAGGCGCCCATGAAGCCGTTGAGCTTCGCGATGGTGATAAGAAAAAATTTGGTGGCAAAGGGGTCTTGAAGGCGATAAAAAATGTGAACGAGATCATTGCGCCAAAATTATTGGGATATGACGTAGCTGACCAGACAGGCATTGATGAGATGATGATCATATTAGATGGCACTCCGAATAAAGCGAACCTGGGAGCTAATGCCATACTTGCTGTGAGCATGGCCGTTGCAAAAGCGGCCGCGGAAGAAGCGGGTCTTCCTTTGTTCCGTTATGTGGGAGGTACCAATGCCAAAACACTGCCGATACCGATGATGAATATCTTAAATGGTGGTGCACACGCGGACAACAAGATCGATTTCCAGGAATTTATGGTGATGCCTGTAGGTGCGGAAAGTTTTAGTGAAGGATTGCAATGGGGAGTCGATGTGTTTCACGCACTGAAGTCGGTTTTGAAGAAAAAAGGATACAGTACAAATGTTGGAGATGAAGGTGGATTTGCACCGAACATTCAAAGTAATGAAGAAGCTATCGAGACTGTATTGACAGCCATTGGCGCCGCGGGTTATAAGGCAGGATCCCAGATCGTGATCGCTATGGATGCGGCTAACAGTGAACTTTGGGATGCCAAGAAGAAAAAATATGTATTTCATAAGAGTTCCGGGAAGGAAATGAGCAGCGACCAGTTAGTTAAATTTTGGGAAAAATGGGTAAAAGAGTATCCTATTGTTTCAATTGAAGATGGTATGGCCGAAGATGATTGGACCGGTTGGGCTAACCTCACAAAATTAATAGGAAGTAAGTGCCAATTGGTAGGTGATGATCTTTTTGTAACCAACGTAACCCGTCTGCAACAAGGGATCGACAAAGGCATCGCTAATGGATTGCTGGTAAAAGTTAACCAGATCGGAACAATCACAGAAACCATCAATGCGGTTACCTTGGCGCAGCATAACAGCTACAACACGATCATGAGCCATCGGAGTGGAGAAACTGAAGACACTACTATCGCGGACCTGGCAGTTGCATTGAATTGCGGGCAAATAAAAACAGGAAGTGCCAGCCGCACTGATCGTATGGCGAAATACAACCAGCTACTTCGGATCGAAGAACTATTGGGATTTTCTGCCGTCTATCCGAAAGGAAAGATCAAATTTGGTAAATAGAAATGGACATTGATATAGCGAAACTAAGGGGCAATTATGTCTATCTTGAATTTCTGTCCCCTGATCATCGTGAAGCCCTCCGCTTTCTCGCAAAAAACGATGTCATTTGGGAGTTTAATAAACTGCTGTTGATTGACGATAGCTATGATGCCGCGTACGATGAATATTTTGCAGGAGCACTCGACAAAAAAAGACTGAGTGGACAACAAACTTTCGTCATAAGAAGGACAGAAGACGATTCTATCATCGGAATGACGCGTCTTTACGAGATCGATCCAAAAGAAAAGACCGTGCTCATCGGCTACACCTGGTACATTCCCGAGGTATGGGGTAAGGTATATAATAAGGAGTGTAAACTGCTGTTGCTGCAATATGTTTTTGAGGAAATGAAATTTAACCGGGTTGAATTAAGAGTGGCGCATCAAAACATCCGCTCACAAAAAGCTGTAGAAAAGATAGGGGCCATAAAAGAAGGCGTGTTGCGTAAGCATGGATATCGCAACGATGGTTCAATAAGACATACTGTTGTATACAGCATTATTGACGATGAATGGCCCCAAACAAAAGAAAAATTACTGGGCCTGATCGCCGAAGGCAAAAATCATTAACTTTATAGCAAATCCATTCGATGAAACTGCTAACCCAATTGCCGGCCTGGCTTCGAAATAAATTTTTTATCGCATTTGCTGCTTTTGCTGTTTGGATGCTATTTTTTGATGAAAGAGACGTTTATACGATGCAGCACCACCGCCAGGAATTAAGGGAGCTTCAACAAAGTAAGACGTATTATACCGACCAGATCAATAAAGAAAAAACCCAGCTGGAAAGCCTCAAAATAGCCGCCACCCTCGAAAAATATGCACGGGAAAAGTACTATATGAAGCGTGATAATGAGGACCTTTTCTTAATCCCTGAGAAACAGGACAATTGATTTTACTTTTCATACAATAAGGGAGTTTTAGAACCGTTTATATAGTAGGACGTTTCACATATCCTATCAGGACACACAATTATTGGACATTAACACTTACAAATGGCAAATCTTACCCCAGAGGATCTTCTTTTGTATTTATACAAAGAAGCCTCGGAAGAACAGACAACCGCAATTGAAAGTGCTTTAAAGCAGGATTGGACCCTGCGTGAAAAACTTGCTGTTTTAAAAACATCCTTAGAAAGGCTGGACGGGATCAAAAAATCCCCAAGCACCCGTGCTATTTTAAATGTTTTGAATTATGCAAGAAAGAAAAACGAAGTGGTGAAGTAACGGTCACCGCTTTGATGATTCTTGTACTTTTTTCAATCGCTACAAAGTAAATGATTGGCATCCCTCACACGGATGCTTTTTTTATTATTGCAGCGGCCTTCAGTCTGCGCTCGGAACCTTGCGCCTTGAATCCTGAATCTTGTGCCTTGAGCCTTGTTCCTTTACTTTGCATGTATGACCCCCCGGCAGCGTTATCAATTTGTGATCGATTATTTCGAAAAACACAATCCCGACGCGGAGACAGAATTAATTTATGACGATCCTTATGAATTATTGGTAGCCGTTATCCTTTCTGCCCAGTGTACAGACAAACGGGTAAATATGACCACTCCTGCTATTTTTGAAAAATATCCGGACGTCCACGCCCTTAGCAAAGCAAATTTTGAAGAACTATTTCCTTACATCAAAAGCATTTCTTACCCTAACAATAAAACAAAACATTTGATCGGGATGGCAAAAACCGTCGTTGAACAATTCGATGGCAAAATTCCAATGACCATTGAAGAACTGATCCAACTACCGGGTGTGGGAAGAAAAACGGCAAATGTCATCACCTCGGTTATTGATCAGCAGCCAAATATGGCAGTGGATACACATGTATTCAGGGTAAGTAAACGGATCGGGCTTGCACCGGCATCGGCCACAACCCCTCTCGCAGTAGAAAAAGAACTGTTAAAGAATATCCCTAAAGAATACATACATAAAGCTCATCATTGGCTCATCTTACATGGCCGATATGTTTGCGTAGCACGAACTCCCCGGTGCGAGGTTTGTGGCCTGAAACCAGCCTGTAAATATTTTAAAAAACATTATAAATCCGAAAGTTCATCCTGAATCCGTACTCCATTTACCGTTCCTTTTTGTTCGTTCACCGGGTAAACTAAAATATTGGCGGATCTTGTTCGTCTGCGATCTAAAACAGTCACACCTGCTTCGTAATTTTGTATTCACCGCCGGACCAGCAAAAAAATCGATATGGAAAAGAAAAATGTAGCGTACGACGAGTCGCTTTTTAATAGCCGGTTGTCATTTCAGCCCCTGTTAAATGCCTTGAAGAAAAATATAAGCGAGGGTAAGCCCGGTGCGCAAAAATTATACGGTGAGCTGATCGAAAAGATCGAAGCTATTCCCGAGCTTCTTCAACCCTTTTCGGATCTCTCCCTGGCAAAGCCTTACGAAGAAATAATTGGAATGCTGCTGGCAACCCTATTCCCACCTTCTTTATCGGAAAAGGAGAGTCTTTACGCTGTTTCAATTCCCTTTAAATTCAAAACAGTCTATTCATCCCGGTTATTCCAGCACATGTTTTTGAACCCGGGTTCAAATGAAATTAATATCCCTGATAGAACGATTGGCCATAATGTTAATAGCCAGAAATTACAATTCGCCTACCAGCTTATTTTCAAAAAATTCTTTGGTTATCAATCCGAGGATTCATCGCTCGTAATTTATCCTTACACCGATCCTATAACCAACGTAACCAGGTACCTTGAACTAAATCTTGATACCCGGTTTGTGGATGTACGCCTGGTTGGTGACTTGCCGCCGGTTCCCGAAAATGCTATTTGCAAAAAAACCAACCGCCTGATGCCACTGGAAGAATTAAGGGAAAAGCTTCCTCTTGATAAATTCATTTTTGAAGGATTGGTGATCATTAAGATCAACGACGTGACTCAAGAAGAGATCATCTCACAGATAAAGAATGTGCTCCTGGGTCTTCATAGTTTTACCGATGCTTCAGTATATGAAAAGTTGCAGTCCTCTATGCAGAGTCTTTTGGGAATGTCGGATATAAAAGTTGGTATTACGCCATTCTTTCAAATGAACAATCATTATATCTACTCGGCCCTGGATAACTGCAACAGTATAATTTTTAAACATGCCGGTGCGGTAAAAGAAATAAATAAAACGAGTGAATGTTTCAAAGAACTTCTCAAAGGGTATGACCAACCGGTTGTGTATGAAGACCTGGACAAAAAAAATATTATAGAATCTGAAGCCCTGAGACTATATCATGAATTGGGAGTAAGAAGTCTCATCCTTTGTCCATTAAAAGAAAATGGCCAGTTGATCGGGCTATTAGAAATAATGTCAGACTCACCCGGGAAATTAACAAACCACTATATTCATAAAATTGAAAAAGTAATTTCCTTGTTTACCCTGGCTGTCGGGAAAACATTGGAAAACCTGGATATAGAGATAGACAAAGTGATCAAAGAAAATTTCACGGCCATACAACCTGCTGTGGAATGGAAATTTACGGAGGCCGCATTTTCTTACATTATGTCAAAAGACTCGGGCAAAACGGAAAAAATAGAGCGAGTCAGTTTCAATGATGTTTATCCACTCTATGGCTGTGTCGATATCCGGAATTCGTCGGTGGAAAGAATGCAGGTTATTCAACTTGACCTGATAGAACAATTGCAGATGGTGCAGAATGTAGTGAAAAAAGCTTTAACAGAGATCAAATTTCCGTTGCTGGAGAATATAGCCTTTAAAACTGATAAGTACATTAATTCTATTACTGATATCCTGCTATCAGAAGACGAATTGCAGGTGTATGATTTTCTGCAAACCCAGGTTACGGAGATCTTCCATCATCTCATTGTTGCAAGACCTTCATTAAAAAAAGATATCGACCAATATTTTGCTGCTCTTGATCCCCAGAAAAATCTCGTATATCGTCATCGTCATCATTTTGAGGAAAGCATTAATATGCTGAACGATGCGTTAGCAGGTCTTATCGATCACGAGCAGGCAGAGGCTCAAAAAGTTTTTCCCCACTATTTTGAGCGTTATGTAACGGATGGCGTGGATTTTAATATTTATATTGGTCAATCAATTGTTCCGGCGCAGAAATTTGATGAGCTGTACCTGAGAAACATGAAGATCTGGCAACTCGAAGTGCTTACAAGAGCCGCCGCATTGGTTCATGAACTCCAAAACAAATTACCTCATTTACTTACTACTACCCAACTTATCCTTGCGCATAGCATTCCGTTAAGCATCAGCTTCAGAACCTCTGAAAGAAAATTTGATGTTGATGGAGCCTATAACAGTCGCTACGAGATCATTAAAAAAAGGATCGATAAGGTCCGCATTAAAGGCACTAAGGAGCGACTGACCCAGCCCGGGAAAATTGCCATTGTTTACTCCTTACCAAAGGAAGCCGCTGAATACGAAGAGTATATTGAATTTTTACAAACGCGGCAGTTATTAAAACCCGGGATTGAAAAACTAGAGCTCGAAGAACTACAGGGGGTAATTGGGTTAAAAGCCCTTCGCGTCGAAATAAACTTCAATGCTGATCACGACATACAATTGTCTTCAGTTACCTCGGGACAGCTGATCGGAGATAAGTAGAGAAAGAATGCCTCCGGAGCGCAGGGAAAATATTGCTCATCCGGCTTGCTTTCCTTTTTTAATGCGACCAATCTTGCGGGAATGCCGTATATAAATACAATTGGAAATTTTTGAAAGCAACGAATTATTGCTTTGGCAGAACTTTTGTGTAACTTATGGCATTACGAATAGAAGTTTTGGAAATATGAACACCAGACTATCCCGACATTGGATTAGAAATTTTGTGTTTTGCTATCTGCCTGTCGTTGTTTTTTCAAGTGTCGTCATTTTAACAGGAACCTGTACTCCGCACAATCGCAATTCCTATCGGAATCCCCCCGGCTACAATTTCACCAAACCATTCGTTTATAAATTACCTACTATTTTAGATGAGATTTCGGGTCTGTATTTTTATTCAAAAGACTCGGGCGTGTTTGCTATACAAGATGAAAAGGGATGGTTGTTTAAAATTCATTTAAAAAACCCACTGCAAATAGAGCGGTGGAAATTTTCAAATGGGGCCGACTACGAGGACCTTTCCCTCATTGACAGCACATTCTATGTTTTAAAAAGTAAGGGTATTATTGAAAAATTCAGATTTTCGTCTCCTGATTCTGTATCATCACAGCCCTTCAAGATAAGCGAAGAAAAGAATGAGTTTGAAACGCTATACTATGACAGCATCCTTCACCGCCTGATCATAATTTGCAAGAACTGCGAACAAGATAAGAGAAAAGAAGTGAGCAGTTGGGCCTTTGATCCTGCAACTGATTCTTTCTCCCCTGCTTTTAAAATTGACGCCGAAGAGATAAAAGAACAATTGGACGAAGATGAAAAATTCAGATTCAAACCTTCCGCCGCGGCTCTTCATCCTTTAACGGGTGAGCTATATGTTATCGCATCAGTTAATCACGTTCTCACCATTCTGAATAAAGACCACAGCATAAAAAGCGCCTACCGGCTCGATCCCAATTTGTTTAAACAACCAGAGGGGTTAACATTTACACCAAAAGGTGACCTAATCATTTCCAATGAAGCGGCTGATAGAGGAGTTGGTGAAATATTATTTTTTAAATACAATAAACCTAAATAACCGGCATGAGGATTTTTTGGTTTTTGGCAACCGCTTTCTTTGTATCTATCGCAGCAAGGGGACAAAAGGATACCATTGACGCCAGGCTCGTTTTAATTGGAGACGCCGGTCAGTTAACGAATGGTCATCATCCTGTGGTCGACGCAGTAAAACAATTGATCCCCCTAGATGCCAAAACAACTATACTTTACTTAGGAGATAATCTATACAGAGCAGGTTTACCTGATGAACAATACAGTTACTATATGGCCTCCAGGAGTGTGTTGGATACTGAATTGTCCATCGCCGACAACACTCCGGCAAAAATTTATATGATACCCGGTAATCACGACTGGGAAAATGGCAAGCCAGGCGGCTGGGAGACTGTGATCCGGGAACAACAATACGTTGACCAGTTAGGGAAGGACAATGTCAAATTTTATCCTGAAAATGGTTGTCCCGGTCCGGTTGAGGTTTCTATAGCGCCGGACGTAGTGCTTGTTATGTTCGACACACAATGGTGGATACATCCTTATGATAAACCTGAAATTGAGTCGGATTGCGATTATAAGACCAAGGATGAGCTGCTTATGCAACTTGATGACATCTTCAGTCGCAATTCAAAAAAATTGATCATTTTAGCCGGGCACCACACTTTCAAAAGCAGTGGTGTTCATGGTGGCTATTTTAAATTAAAACAACACATTTTTCCATTTACAGATATCTCTCCAAATCTTTACATCCCTTTACCGGTCATTGGTTCTGTCTATCCTATTGCAAGAAGCGTTTTTGGAACACCCCAGGATCTGAAACACCCCCTCTATGCAGAAATGATCGGTGCCGTTGAAAAAGTTGCAAAAAAATATCCCAATATCATTTTTACAGGCGGTCATGAACACAGCTTACAGTTGATAAAAGACAGCAGCTATAACTACATTGTGAGTGGTGGTGGTTCAAAACACAACAGGGTTTCCACCAATAAAAGAACTCCGTTTGCCACTACCACCAATGGCTTTGCTGTTTTGGAGGTTTCTACCAATAAAAATGTAAGAGTAAGTTTTTACACCGTGGAAGACTCTTTAAAAATGGCTTATTCCGAAATAATCCAGAATTTTTCTAAAATTCCAATACCGATTGCAGATTCTTCTACAAGGGTAATTGAGAATGAAGCTACCGCTAAATATAAAGACACAATTACTATTTCAGGAAGTGAAAAATACGACAGTGCAGGTTGGGCGAAACGAATCATGGTTGGTACAAATTATCGGAAAGAATGGTCGACTCCCGTTACTATGAAAGTACTCAATATTCAAAAAGAGAAAGGCGGATTAAAGATCGTGAGTCTTGGAGGTGGCAAACAAACCAAATCATTGACGCTTGTCGATCCCAACGGCAATGAATGGAAACTACGAACGATAGATAAAAATCCGGCCAATGCAATCCCGGAAAATTTCAGAAACACACTTGAATCAGATATTATCCAGGATTTCATCTCGTCCTCACACCCTTATGCTCCACTGGTTGTGCCTCCACTGGCTACCTCCCTTGGCATTATAACTGCACATCCTGAATTATTTTTTGTTCCTGATGATCCGGCCTTTGGTTTCTACAGGCCTTTGTTTGCGAACACTGTTTGTACTCTTGAAGAAAAGGATCCCGCCCCCGCCGACGAGGATACGAAGAGCACGATCAAAATTTTCGATAAGCTGATCGAAGATCATAACCACAGGGTTGACCAGCCATTTGTTTTACGTGCAAGGTTGCTTGATATTCTTATCGGAGATTTCGACCGGCACTTCGATCAATGGAGATGGGTTACAACTGATACAGGCAGAGGAAGACTTTACTATCCCGTTCCAAAGGACAGGGACCAGGCTTTTTTCAGATCCAATGGTGTGATCATTGCGCTTGCAGCAGAAAGGGCATTACCGATGTTGAAAGGCTTTCAGTATACGATCCCAAGAGTAAATTGGTTAGCCTGGGCAGCGAGGGATTTTGACCGGGTATTTTTGACCGATCTTGACGCCGATGAATGGAAAAAAGGAATTGCCGATTTTCAAAAAACGATCACTGATTCTGTCATTATATCTTCTGTACAAAAACTACCGCCCAAAATTTTAAAAACAGACAGTGCCTTCCTTGTAAAGAGACTTATAAGTCGTAGGGATATCATGGAGCCGCGTGCCATGAGATATTACCATTTTCTTTCGAGAAAAGTAAATATTGTCGGTAGTAATGAGAAGGAATATTTTAAAGTGACTGGCATTGGAAAACGGCTGAGAGTAACAGTGTATGCCAGAAAGAATAACAATGATACGAGTTTTGTTATGTACGACAGGATCTTCGATTATCATGATACGAAAGATCTTAGGCTATATGGACTAAATGGTGATGACAAATTTGAAATAGACTCAACGGCACGTTCCAAGATCCGGTTACTTGTGATCGGTGGCAAAGGAAATGATACTTTCAACATCAAGGGTCGCGTTATCAATTATCTCTATGATCTCAAATCAGAAAAAAATTTTATTGAGCACAAAAGCCGCACAAGAAATCTCTTTTCCAGTGAGCCTCCTGTTAATTATTATAACATCTTAGGATTTAATTACCCGGTAACCCGCTTTCCCAAAGTGGGTCTTGGTTATAACGAGGAAGATGGTGTGCTTGCAGGGATAGGGTTTTTCAGGAGAACCTACGGGTTCAGGAACTTACCCTATGCAACGGACCAGCGATTAGGTACCCTGTTTGCCCTGGCTCAACATGCTTACCAGGTAAAATACAGAGGGGAGTTCAACCATTTCTTCAGGAATAATGATTTGTTGGTGAACATCAGCTACGTAAATCCAACACTCGACAATTTTTTCGGATATGGCAATAAAACAAAACTGGACGAGCAACACAGTATTGATTTTTATCGGACGCGCTATAATTATGCAGAAGCGGAGCTTCTTTTCCGTCGCCGGTTTTATGAAAAGCTACATGTACTACTTGGACCGGTTGCGTATTACTACTGGAATCACCAAGCAGACAACGCCGGCAAGATTTTGGAAAACCCTTCACTCATTGGACTTGACTCTGTCAGCGTATATACGAAAAAAAATTACCTGGGTGGAAAGTTCGCCGTCAATTTTAATAATCTGAACAATGAACTTTTCCCCACAAGAGGTGTACAATGGAACACGGAATTTGTTTCAATGGCGGGACTTACCAAAGCCGCCAATAATTTCACCAGCCTCACTTCAGATATGAGTGTCTATGCAAGCATTAGCCAATCCGCTAATTTTATTATGGTTGCCCGTTTTGGCGGGGGTCACATTTTCAGCAAAAATTTTGAATACTTCCAGGCATTGAACCTCGGAGCCAATAATTTTTTACGCGGTTTTCGTAAAACAAGGTTTTCCGGTTCGTCAGTAGCTTACAATAGTTTTGAGGCCCGGATAAAATTGGTCAATGTAAAATCATATTTGTTTCCGGGGATACTGGGTTTGGTGATGTTTAATGATGTGGGAAGAGTTTGGATAAAGAATGAATCGTCCACTAAATGGCATGATGCGTTTGGCGGGGGCTTTTATTTTATACCGTTTAAATTAGTTATAATTTCTGCTACTATTGCGTTCTCAGAAGAAGAAAGACTTTTCAATTTTTCTTTGGGAACAAAACTTAACTTAACTTTTTAACGTTGAATTATGGCGAACAATATTTATAAACTTGTCGAACAACACGTAGCTATTTTATTTGAGAATAACAAGCAAAAACTCTTTTACCATACATTAGAACACACACAGGAAACAGTTAAAAGGGCTGAAGAAATTGCGGCTCACTACAAGTTAAGTGAAAAGGAAATGCTTGCCGTTTATATCGCTGCATGGTTTCATGATACAGGGCGCATTTTTACAGGACCTGAAAATCACGAAGAAAAAAGTGTTGAGTTGATGAAATCTTTTATGGAGATCAATTGCCCTGAAGCGGAATTGATCCAAACTATAGCAGGATGCATCCTGGCCACCAAAAGATCTGTTACACCTGGTACTCTTCTCCAGCAAATACTCAGCGATGCCGACACTTACCATCTTGGAACAAAAGAGTTCAAAAGAACAAACAAACAGGTGAGAAAAGAAATATCAATGGACAAGGAAATGCCAAAAGAAGAGTTTGATATAAAGACCCTGGAATTCCTCGAAAATCACAAGTACTATACATCCTACTGCATTGAATTGCTAAACAAGGGGAAAGAAGAAAATATAAAAAAGCTGAGAAATAAAATTACTGAGCACACGGTCAAAGATGATGACAATTCACTTTTTGGCACTGAAAAAGAAGGTGATCCAAAAATAAGCAAGCAAACCAGCGCCCTGATCTCAAAGGGTATTCAAACCATGCTTCGGCTCGCCTCACAAAACAATTTAAGGCTTAGCGAAATGGCCGACAGGAAAGCAAACATCCTTATATCTGTCAATGCCATCATTATTTCAGTCAGCATATCTGTCCTTTTCAGGAAATTCGAAACCGATCCTTTTCTTGTCATCCCAACCATTATTTTTTTGACTTCGTCTGTTATTACAATTGTTTTATCAATACTCGCAACAAGGCCCACGATTACCGGCGGTAAATTTGCCAAAGAAGATATTACGACCAAAAAAGTAAATCTTTTATTTTTTGGGAATTTCTATAAAGCCTCGCTCGAAGATTTTAAATGGGGCATGGGTATCATGATGCGTGATCCGGAATATCTATATGGCTCACTGATCAAAGATGTATACTATTTGGGTGTTGTGCTTGGTAAAAAATACAGGTTACTGCGAATAGCCTATAATATTTTTATGGTAGGTGTTGTGGTGTCTGTTATTGCCTTTACAATTGCAGTATTTACGAAAAGCCCTGAAAGTACTACAGTCATCACATCGCCCACTACATCGCCTTTATAAACGATGATCTATGTTTTACAACAGGGAATTAAGCTGGCTCGGTTTCAACTACAGGGTGTTGCAGGAAGCTGCCTCACCTTCAGTTCCCCTGTTTGAAAGACTAAAATTTCTCTCAATTTTTTCTTCTAATCTCGACGAATTTTTTCGCGTCCGGTATCCTGCAGTAGTTGCTTTATCATCTTTGAAAAAGAAAACGCAAAAACAAATTACCACAGAAAGCCCGGGTGAATTAATAGAAGCGATCCACCAGGAGATAACCCGCCAGCTGTTTGAATTTGGAGGTGTATTAGATGACGTCTTGCCTGAGCTTAGAAAAAACGGTATCCATCTTTACTATAATGAGCCTATCAACGAAATTCATAGCCATGAGATCACCGATATATTCCTCTCACAGGTATTATCATTTATTCAACCATTGTTGCTTGACGGCAAGAACGAATTCAACCCGGCAAATAACCAATTGTACTTTGCTATCTCCTTAAAGAAAAATGAGGAAGACCTGATAAGGCATGCTGTCGTGAATATTCCCTCGGATAAGTTGCCACGATTTTTCATTCTATCACCTGGCGACGACATGAATGAGGTGGTTTTTATTGATGACATTATACGGGAGAACATGCAGGTCATTTTCCCTGGATTTGAGATACTGGGTATTTATAGTTTTAAGATCAACCGGGACGCAGAATTACAACTTGAGGAAGAATACCATGCTGATGTTTTACAAAAAATTGAACGACAACTTACCAAAAGAAATTCCGGCCACCCTTCAAGATTTCTCTTTGAAAAGACGATGCCCCTGAACATTCAGCTATTCTTCACTTCTGTGCTTGGTCTGAAGCTCGATGAAATGTTTGGCGGGGGTCGCTATCACAATTTGAAAGATCTTATCACCCTTCCCACCTTCGGAAAAAAATTATCGTATACGGCGTTTGAGCCCATCCAGAAAAAGATGGTCAGGAATGGAGATATTTTTAACCTCATCTTGTCGAAGGACCTGTTATTGCATTTTCCGTATCATTCCTACAATACCATCTTATCCTTTTTTAACCAGGCCGCCATTGATCCTGATGTTTCGGAAATATATATCGCATTGTATCGTGTAGCTTCCGAATCTCACATCGTCAACGCCCTGATAAGCGCAGCGAGGAATGGAAAAAGGGTTACTGCATTTCTTGAATTAAAGGCCCGGTTTGACGAATACAATAACATTCAATGGAGCAAAAAAATGAAAGAGGCTGGGGTAAAGCTGATATATAGTATTCCCGGAATAAAAGTTCACTCAAAAATTGCGCTGGTAAAAAAGCAAAATAGTGTGATCCACTATTCGGTATTAAGTACCGGCAATTTCAATGAGACAACGGCAAAGTTCTATACCGATCATGTACTGCTGACGACAAATGCGATGATTGGCAATGAGCTGCAACGCCTTTTTAAGTTCCTGGGAGAAAGAAGACTGCCAGTAAGCTCAAGTGAACTAAAATTCAAAAAATTGCTGGTATCGCAGTTCAACATGACAGAACGATTTAACGAGCTGATCGAAAAAGAAATCAGGAAGCAAAAAAAGGGAGTGCCTGCATTGATACGAATAAAACTAAATAATCTTGAAGAACAGGAAATGATCAATAGTCTCTACAATGCCAGCCGGGAAGGAGTCAAGATCCAATTGATCATCCGGGGCATTTGCTGCATTGTACCTTCTTTAAAAGAGATCAGTGAGAATATTACTGTAAAGAGAATTGTTGACCGGTACCTGGAACATTCCAGGATCTTTATATTCGGAGTCGGGGATGATTGCGAGGTCATGATCGGTTCTGCCGACTGGATGAACAGGAACCTTCATCGCAGGATCGAGGTTTGCGTTCCCATTGATGATGGGACCTGCAAAAAAGAATTGATCGACTATTTTGAATTGCAGTGGAGTGACAATGACAAGTCCGTATTTTTCGACGACCACATGCGCCAAATAAAACCGGACATAAATGGAAACATCGTGAATGCGCAGCAAAGCATTTACGATTATATCAAAGAACAATGAAACCGATCCGTCCTATATCAACCGGCTTTTCAGTTATCAAGCGATATAAACTTAGAATGATCCTGGTCGTGGCCGCCTCTTGGACCATTATTGATTCGCTTTTTTATATTCTGCGTCTCACTGAACAGAGAGTACCTTCAAAATATTCACTTTTCCAAAAGCATACCGTGCAGACGATAATGTTGCGGGAATTAAATGTTTTTTTCCTCGCGATGTTATCCGCCTACTTCCTGGTTTTCTTTATGAAAAATTTTTTCAGAAAGTCCTCGCTTTGGGTAAATATGTTTTTGAAAGCGTTGAGCCTAATTATCGTAGCTCTCATAATAAATTTTTTCATTCATTTTACCTATGCTGTTTTGATCGCGAAACACCCTGCGTCATACGCGCTGGAAAGTTTTTACAGGAACACTTTTGAAACTCCCTGGCTCATTCAAAAGATCCCTGAATGGATCATATTGTTTATACTTACCCAGCTGATCATCGAGATCAACGAAAAATATTCTCCGGGAGTATTTTTCGATATAATACTTGGAAAGTATGTACAACCAAAGGACGAAAAAAGGATCATCGCGTTCATCGACCTGAGGGATTCAACAACTATCGCAGAGAAATTGGGCCATAAAGAATATTTCAAATTTATTCGCGATTTCATTTATTACATATCGACAGGGTTGATGGAATACGGAGGTCGTATTTACCAGTATGTGGGTGATGAAATTGTAGTATCCTGGCCGGACACAAAACGGAATGCAAAAAAATGCATCTATGCGCTGATCGAAGCAAGGAAATCCATAAATAAACATCTGAATAAATTTCTTCTCAAATATGATATCGTTCCCGAATACAAAGTGGGTGTTCATGTTGGCGAAGTGACCATAGGCGAAATCGGAATTATTAAAAAAGACCTGGTGATGAGTGGTGACACCATGAACACCGCTGCCCGCATCAGAACGGCCTGTAATGAGTTTAACCAAAAATTTATCGTGTCTAAAGATTTTCTCGACAGGATCCCGTTAAAAGACTGGCAGGCCGAAAGCCTTGGCCCCATTGAACTAAAAGGAAGGAATACCAGTATTGAGTTGTTTGCATTAAAGATCTGACGCGTCTCGTTAAATTCTTCCTTTTACATTTAAGGCATCCCGAAGGCCATTGCCAAACAAATTAAACGCGAGAACCAGCAACATGATAGCAAATCCGGGCGCAAGGGCAAGCATAGGATTTTGTGTAATGATAAAGTTATAGTTCTCCTTTACCATAAGTCCCCAGCTTGGTTGCGGTGGCTGAACGCCAACTCCCAAAAAACTGAGGCCAGCTTCGATGACGATCGCTGACGCAAAATTTGAAGCCGCGATGACCATTACCGGCCCAATAATATTTGGAACAATGTGGCGGGCGATTATCCGCGCATTCGAAAAGCCCAATGCTCTTGCCGCTTCGACATACTCCAATTCCCGAACGTTCAGCACCTGCCCGCGCACTAGTCTCGCAACGCTGACCCACATGGTTAAGCCCACAGCAATAAACACTTGCCAAAAACCTTTACCGAGAACAAGTGTGATCGCAAAAACCAACAATAAAGTGGGTATGCCCCAAATAACATTCATAAACCAGGTGATAAGGTCATCAGTTCGTCCACGGAAATAACCGGCCAGCGAGCCAAGGGATAAACCAATAGTGAGAGAAATAATAACAGTGACCAGCCCCACACCAAGACTTACTCTTACACCCACGATCAGTCGGCTTAAGATATCCCTGCCATAGGCATCTGTGCCTAACCAAAACCTTTTTGTGACAACAGGGTCCCCGATATCTGTTTGCGCAAGGACATATGATTGACGTTCGGATAATCCCTCATCAATAAACTTTTGAACAATGATACTATCACGGGTTGTTTGGGAACTGATTATAGGAACATAGTAATATTTATCTTCCTTGCCCCATAAAAGTTGTTCAAAAAATCCGGCGGTGGTAACATTCTTTTCCTTTCTCACTTTCAAAAACATTTGTCGGTGACCGGGTTTCTGTCTTGCGACTTCAAGAATGATACGGTTAGCATAAGGAGAGTGATCCGGAGAAATGAAGTAGGCAAAAATGGCGAGTAACAGAGAAAGGATGATCACAACAAGTCCGAACACAGCTCCTTTGTTCTTCTTAAGCCTGCGCCACGCCGCATGTTGAAACGAAAAAGAAGTCGGGGACATGAGGGGAAGATATAGAACAATAGGCAATGGGCAATGAACAATCGGTAATACCCAATACGCAATGGGCAAGCAGAACAAAGACATAAAATGATTGCAGATTGCCCATTGCTCATTGCCAACTGCCCATTGCCTACTGCCAACTACCTATTGCCAACTGCTACCTCACTTTCCTTCCCTTCCATTCGTATTTTCCGAATTGTCCGAGAAACCCGGCCATGATCGTATATGCAATATGCAAGGGTTGAAAAAAGAAGAAATATTTTAAAAGCGGGGTTCTATCAAAAAACCTGGCTACGGAATACACAAAAGGGAATTCGACAATTGTTTTTGCGACCCACAAAATTCCTGCATACATCCATAAAACATGTAACCAGAAACCAGCAACCAGCAACGTGAGAAATGAAAGATTAAACAAATAGACCAGCAACAGCACCCAAAATATTCCTTTATCATCATAAAACCTTGCTTTGCTGCTCCACCGGATACGCTGATTAAAAAAATCTTTCCAGGTTTGCATAGGCAGTGAAGTGACGATCGCCTGTTTCGATTTTAAGTAATGAACCTTGCCCGGGTATTTACTCCTGATCTTATGCATCAACAGCATATCGTCACCGGAAGCGATGTCATCAATCCCTGAAAAACCTCCGACCTCATTGAAGGCATTTTTTTCATATAGAAGATTCGCTCCATTGCACATGGAATGAATTTTCTTATGGACAGAAGCACCTGTAATGCCCTGTAAAACCAAAAAATCAAGTGCCTGGAAAATTTGAAGCAGAGAAGAATCATTTTCTAATGCCACCGGCGCCGCAATAAATACCGGGGTCTTTTCTTCATAAAATGAAGAAATTGTTTTTAACCATGTTGGAGGATGTTTACAATCAGCATCTGTTGTAACAATGACATTGTTGGCCGACATAGTAATACCTGTTTCTATTGCCCGCTTTTTATGAGCTGAAAACTCAATGTCATTTACATCAGCCAGACGGGTGCTGTTGGTTATCTTTTCACAATGAAAACCCTGGATCAGGTCCCAGGTCTTATCGGTTGAACAATCGTCAATCGTAATTATTTGAAGTAATTCCGAAGGATATTGCTGGTCACAAACAGATTCCAAACAACTGATGATATTTTCCTCCTCGTTACGCGCAGGAATAAGAACAGAAACCCCCGTAGTTGGCTTTTTACCGGGTGAAATATATTCAGGAATTGATCTCCAGCCAAACCAGTAATAAATGATCAAAAAACTGTATCCCAGGAAAAGAAATATGGCAATGTAAAGAATGATCATGCTCTCAACAAAGCTAAACCATTGTAAACTATGCCTTAAAAAACGTTGTAAAAATTACTCCCTACCAATCAAAAAAATTATTAGTTTTGGATGGTTGTATAAACAACTGTATGCCAAACAACCAATTTAAAAAAGGCGAATTATACAGCTTTATCACTGGCAAGGCCTCCACCGCCATCGCCCGCCGACTTCAAAGGAAGATCAATGCCCGCGGTTTGAATTTTACCATTGAGCAGTGGAGCGTTTTATACCAGCTTTGGAAAAAGGAAGGGTTGAGTCAACAGGAATTGAGCAATGCAACATTTCGCGACAAGCCCAGTATTACAAGGCTTGTCGATAATCTCGAAAAACTGAACCTCGTAAAACGTGTTGCATCGGAAAATGACAGGAGGATCAATCGCATTTATTTGACCAAACAGGGGCAAAAAATGGAAGAGCAGGCAATGACAATGGCAGAAGAAACGTTGAACGAAGCATTGAAAGGCGTTCCGACCGAACAGATCGAAGTATGTAAACAGGTCTTGCAGATCGTGTATGACAATCTCAGGTAAGACTGAGTTGTACGATCAGCAAGCAGCTAAATAAATTAAATAAACTCTAAACCTAAAACCTATATGACTCCCGATGTAAAAAGCATATCCGTACTCAAAGGCGGAGAATGGCTGGTAAAAGAATCATCAGAAGCCGACATGTTTATCCCGGAAAATTTTTCTGAGGAGCAAATAATGATCCGCGATATGTGCAACCAATTCCTGGACACAGAGGTGATGCCGATCCTTGACCGTATTGACGCGCTTGAACCTGGCTTAATGAGGTCGCTGGTACAAAAAACCGGTGAACAGGGATTGCTGGCCGTTTCTTTTCCTGAAGAATACGGAGGACTGGGAAAAGATTTTGTGACATCCACTATTGTCAATGAATACCTCGGGGCAGGTCATTCTTTTTCGGTAGCCATTGCAGCGCATACCGGGATCGGAACTTTGCCGATCTTATATTTCGGCACCCCCGAACAAAAGCAAAAATATATTCCCAAACTTATCAGCGGGGAATGGATCGGGTCCTATGGTTTAACAGAACCCAATAGCGGTAGTGATGCACTGGGAGCCAAAACGACTGCAAAGCTGAGTGCTGATGGAAAATATTATTTACTCAACGGTCAAAAATGCTGGATCACCAATGGTGGTTTTGCGGATATATACACAGTATTTGCGAAAGTTGATGGCGATAAGTTTACAGCTTTTATTGTGGAAAGAGGGACCGAAGGATTTACGCAGGGACCGGAGGAACACAAAATGGGGATCAAGGGTTCTTCTACCGTGCAATTATATTTCCAGGATTGCAAAGTGCCGGCTGAAAATCTGCTCGGTGAAATTGGCAAGGGCCATAAGATCGCGTTTAACATACTTAACATTGGAAGATTAAAATTATGTGCTGCAGCAGCAGGTGGCGCGAGAAGAGCTGTTACTATATCCACACAATATGCAGTTACCAGGGAGCAATTCAAACAGCCCATTTCTAATTTCGGCGCTATCAAACATAAACTGGCGGAAATGGCCATCAAAGTTTTTGTAGCGGAAAGTGCGTTGTATCGTACTGCAAATTGGATCGATGAAAAGGAAAAAGAATTACTTGCGGCAGGCAAGCCGTTCAATGAAGCATTATTGGGAGCAGCTGAAGAATATGCCATTGAATGCGCAGCATTGAAGGTATTTGGCAGTGAGACCCTTGACTTTGTGGTTGATGAAGGAGTGCAGATACACGGGGGTAATGGCTTCAGTGCCGAGTATGAAATTTCACGTGCTTACCGTGACAGCCGTATCAATCGTATTTACGAGGGAACAAATGAGATCAACCGTCTCCTCATTCTTGATATGACATTGAAAAGAGCCATGCAGGGAAGATTGAATTTAATGGGTCCTGCCACAGAAGTACAAAAAGAACTGATGAGCATCCCTGAGTTTGGTAATGAAGAGGAAGGATTGTTTGCCAAAGAAAAAAAGTTAGTGGCAAATCTTAAGAAGGCGATACTGGTGACAGCAGGAGCCGCTGTTCAAAAACTCATGATGAAGATCGACAAGGAACAGGAGATATTAATGGATATTGCTGATATGGCTATTGAAACCTTCAATGCGGAGAGTGTATTGCTAAGGGTAACGAAGATGGTTGATCAAAGGGGCGAGGCCAACTGCAAGCTTTACCTCGATATCATGCGAACCTATTTATATGATGCGGCCGACCGAATCAATAAAAGCGGAAAAGATGCGATCAACGCGTTTGCAGGTGGCGATGAACAGAGGATGATCCTGATGGGATTAAAACGCTTTACAAAAGCAGAATCTTTTAATTCGAAAGAAGCAAGAAGAGCTATTGCAGATAAAATGATCGCCGAAAACAAGTATTGCTATTGATCATTAAGAATTGAGAAAGCGGCTGTCTTTTTTAAAGGCAGCCACTTTTTTCTCTCCATAAATGGTGGCTAACTCCTTTCGTGTGTGTCTTAGTTCGTCAAGCTTTTTGAATCGTTTGTTCTCAATAAGAATTCCGGTTGACATGAGAATGGATGATAAAATACTCACGAGGTAATATATCAGTTCGGCGTCACCCCGGTATTGCTTATTCTTCATCAGGTAGTAAAAAATATATACTATACTAAAAAGAACATACGAAATAAAAACCGAAGAAGCCATCACCGCCTTTCCCAGGCTCTTCGTGTTAGAAACAGACAGGCGAACATATCTCAAAAAAAATGAAAAACTGATCGCTACGATCAGGACGATATCAGGCCCCAGTATTATTCTGATCGCCTTCACATTAAACCCAAAAATTGCTAAAATAATTGCCTCGAAGCCAATAAAAATATAAATACAGGTCTTTATTCTTTTGGTCATTAATGCAGAAGTGCTGAAAAAAGTAAGAAACAAAAGCATGAGAGGCACCTCTAAAATGTTATCGGCAAGGCTCATGGATTGGTAGATCACTTCAGGAATACCAAACATAGGTTGCCTCATGAGGTTCTGAGCCCCCACAATGAAATAACAGATGGCTAAAGCTAAAAAACTACGATTTGAAAATAATTTCAAAAAAATTATAAGAGCAACAGGTACAAACAGAGCAATCGACGATATGATCCCCAGGAGGGAGTGCGAATTCATATGTAGGGTTTTACTTAGGATAAGGAATAACCACTAACCTAGCTATCGGCTAATAAACGATACAAAAAATTGACCTAGTGTACGTTTCGAAAGCTTTCAGGCTAAATTCAGTGAAATCGCAAAAGTCACGGTAAATCTACGGTCGGGCTGTTCAAGGGTTTTTATGTTATCTTTCATTTATGAATAGGTTTATTGTCTTTTTATGCCTTTTAACATCCATAAATTCAATGTCGCAGCACAGTTTTTTGACGGGAAGAACGACCGGGGCGCTGCCCTTTTTGGAGTATGGATTGGGGGACGACAGGCTGGGTGGGGCGAAGATGACTTACCTGGATAGCAACGTTGTGATGAAGGTAGTAGATAGCGTTAAGGATGATTATAAAGTGCAACTATCAACTTATCATTCGGGATGGCTGGCAAAGACAAGTTTTAAACAGGATAGTTTTACCCGCATCCCACCTTATCATTTAACAGGTAATTGGAAGGTAAACGGCGATGATAAATATGATTATGTTACGGTATCGCTGGATGAACGTTTGCCCTATAGAAGCATCCAGGAAGTAAATCCTTCAAGAATTATTGTAGACGTATTTGGAGTGACCAGCAATACAAACTGGATCACTCAACTTTCTACTGCAAAAGAAATCAAGAATGCTTATTACGAACAGACTGAAGATGATGTATTCCGCATAGTGATCGAATTGAGACATCAGCAGCACTGGGGATATTTTATTTATTATGACAGCACGTCCACGTCTCTTGTTGTAAGAGTAAAAAGACAACCGAAAATATTAACGCCACAAAATTTATTGGTTGCCATTGATGCGGGACATGGTGGAAGTAATACAGGTGCCGGAGGCGCAATATCCGGAATTGCGGAGAAAGATTACACACTAAAAATTGCAAAAGAGGTTGACAAATATTTCAAGGCACAGAAAATAAAAACATTCATGACAAGAACTCATGATACTGATCTTACGATGCCCGACCGTATATTGATGCTAAGAAAGGAAGATCCAAGTATCTTGATCAGTATTCATTTAAACTCGGCTAACAGTGACACGGTAAAAGGAGTGAGCACCTACTATCGCTACATTGGTTTTCGTTCATTGTCACAAGCTATACTAAAAAGAATGCAGGAATTAAAGTTGAAGGAATGGGGAAATGTGGGTTCCTTCAATTTCGCACTAAGCGGACCCACTGAATATCCCAACTGCTTAGTTGAAGTTGGATATTTAAGTAACAGGGAAGACGAAAAGAAAATTCTTGATCCAAAGTTTCATAAACTGATTGCTCAGAAAATTTATTTGGGAGTGAGTGATTGGTTGAAGAGTTTAAAATAACTATATTTTTTTTATGCAAGAAATAGATAATTATAAATGGACAGAATACTACATTCTTCCGGTGCATAAAAAAGTCAGATTTATTCCGATAAAAACAAAAGAAACGCTTGAAGTAATTATCAAGGACTACCAGGGGCAGAACGTAAAAGTTGAGTTTTCCGAATTGCAAAAACCAGAAAATGAAAAATTAAGATGGGGGCTATTACATGTACACTTTTTAAAGATTAAGTTTTTTCTTTTATCGAATGGCATGATCGCAGTTGATCGCAGTGAACAAACGAAAGCAACTCCTTATTTTATTTGCCCATCGATTGATGATTTTAGACTTATTGCTGATTACTTATTAATGTATTTCATCGATGATGGAAGTTTTATCGTTGAATGCATAATCAATTTTGATCAATTTGCAATCAAACGATTCCTTGAAAAAGAACAGCCCGAACTAATAAAAGAGAGATCGGATGATATACGCTTACTATTTAAGACCACTATCGGAAAGTATGTCCAGGTCGAGTACTTCGATAAGAGAAGACGCATAGCATCAGGTTTTGACTCTTACCTCCGGGATAACCCTGAACTTCAAAATGAAGCCATTATTTATTATCATCTGGCTATTTATGACTCACTTGAGATCATGAATAAATTAGGAAAATTCGATAAAGATTATTTCGAGATCGATGAAGAAAATTTTGAATCACATAAGCAAAAATTGTTTATTTCCGAAAGCAAATCAATTAAGGTAACCATCTTAAATCAAAAAGATGCCTCACTGGCAATAGAAGATGCCAGAGAGATAATTCCTGAAAAATTCAATGCAGACTATCAAAAAACTTTTGTTGGAAACAGGGGTGAAATTATCGCACAATATTCTCCTTATATCTATATCTATTTCCTTAACCAATCGGACTTTGAAACTTATCTACTACACTTAAAAAAGGAATTAGGAGACGGTTATGAGAGAGAACCACAGTTCGAATATTTTCCAGAAAAAATTAAAAGGGCCCTTGATCAAAAACTCGTCTATAGTAATCTTTTTGAAGTAGATGCTGTTGAACTGACTTTAGGACAATTCCTGAAAATGTTAGATAGAAAAATCAACAAATTTTTTTTCGACAATTTCTTAATAAAAAAGTATTTGCCCGAGCTTGCGGTGAGAATTGGCAATATAATAATTCAGAAAGAGGGAGGAGATTGGAAATATGACGAAGCAATAAAAAGAATGCTGATTATAACAGATTCGGGCAAAATAGATTTTACTCCGCATTTATATAAAGAATTATTGCGTCAAAAATATACCGGGTTTTGTCCAACCGAAGGAATGATAGGCGGCCTCCTTGTCGGGTCAAGACTTAAGATCATCAAGAGTTTCGGTCCGAAGCAAAATTAGATATCAAAGTTTCTTTACCCGCATCGCTGCCACTTCATCCAAAAACCAAAACAGTTCTCCATTGACAGGTTTTATTAATTGCGCCGGATAAAGGTCAGGATCATAATTATCGGAAAGAATATGCGCTACCGCTTCTGCCTTGTCTTGCCCGCTTACTAAAAACGCAATTCGTTTTGAAAGATTGACAACCGGTGCCGTTAAAGTGATCCGCTGCATATTGACTTCTTTTACAAACACGGATCGTACCCAACGATCTTTTTCATGAACGACTTCTTCGCCGGGAAATAAGGAGAGGGTGTGGGAGTTATCGCCCAAACCGAGAAGGACGAGATCGAATGAGTAATGAGTAATGCGTGATGAGTCGTGAGTCGTGAGTCGTGAGTCGTGAGTGAAGTCATTGCTTGCAGCTCCGGGAAAATAATCTCTTAAAATGCGTTCATATTCGTTCGCTGAATCTTCCGGATAGATATCTGTTCGCATAATATGGATCTGCGACTTTGGGACAGGAACATGATCCAGCAAAGTATCGAAGGCCATTTTTGCATTGTTGCGATCGTCAGTAAAAGGAACATATCGTTCATCGCCCCAAAATACATGAAGCTTCTGCCAGTCAATCCTGGTTTTAAACTGGCCAGATGCTAATAACAAATTCAATTTCTTTGGCGTACTACCGCCGGACAAAGCGATGGTAAAATGATCTTGTAATTGCAATGTCTTATGAATGTAGTCAACCATCCATTCAGCTACTTGCCGACTTAATTCTTCGATATTCTTTGAGATAATAATAGACATCCTACTGATTTAATGCCACGAAGGCGCTAAGTAACACAAGCCTTTGTGAGTCTTTGTGTCTTTATGGCCAAAAATTAAATAGAATTCCAGGCGTTGAAGAGTGCCCCAAAGGGACTCCTTCGGAGCGACGCAACAAAAGCTCAATCGGAGTTACTAAAGTCGGTAACATAAAAATTTTACTCCTTCTCTTTTGTTGGAAGCGTTACCCAATGATGTCCGTATTTTGCCACGAGTGCTTCGGCATCTTCCGGCCCCCAGCTGTTGGGAGCATAGTTGGGGAAATCAACCGGTTTACGATGCTGCCACGCGTCCATAATGGGAGTGATCACACGCCATGCAGCTTCCACCTGGTCTGCACGCATGAATAAAGTAGGGTCGCCTTCCATGACATCCTCCAGCAAGGTTTCATACGCTTCTGGTTCTTGCTCGTGATAAGCCTCCGCATAGTTGAACACCATATCAACGGGGCTCAGGATCATACTCGGGCCGGGACGTTTTGCCTGGAAACGAAGGCGGATATCCATATCGGGTTGAATGCTGATGGTGAGACGATTGGCCCGCCATGTTTCAGAAGCTTCTTCAGGGAAGGCATAATCAGGAGCAGGTTTGAACTGGACTGTGATCAGCGTAGTTTTTTCATGCAGATATTTCCCTGTGCGCACATAAAACGGAACATTCTGCCAACGCCAGTGATCAACAAAGAATTTTACGGCCGCAAAAGTTTCCACCGGTGAATTTTTATCAACACCTTTTTCCTGGCGGTAACCCACTACTTTTTCTGACTTCATCCAGCCACCCGAATATTGTCCGCGCACAGCATGTGCATGCACGTCCTCCGTTGTAAATTTCCTGATCGCATTCAACACATCCACTTTTTTGTTTCTGATCTCATTTGCATCAAAGGAAACAGGCGCTTCCATTGCGACCATGCACAACAACTGAAGAATATGATTTTGCACCATATCTTTCAATGCGCCTGCCTGTTCGTAATAGCCCCCGCGATCCTCTACACCAACTGTTTCTGCTGCTGTGATCTGAACATGATCGATATAATTGCTGTTCCAGATCGGTTCGAACAGGGCATTCGCAAATCGCAGCGCCAAAATATTCTGCACAGTTTCTTTGCCGAGATAATGATCAATGCGATAGATCTGGTCCTCTTCAAACATGCCGCCCAATAATTTGTTCAGCTCCTGCGCACTTTCCAGGTCATGCCCGAATGGTTTTTCAAAAACAATCCGTGTATGTTTGGCATCGGAACAAAGTTTTTTACCCGACAATTTTTTGGCAATATCCGGTGCGAGCTGTGGTGCAACGGCCATGTAATAAATTATTGTCGGATGTTCCTTCCATTTACCAGCCTTTTCGCCGATCCATTTTCCTATTTCTTCATAGGCAGCATCGTCTTTTATATCCAGGCACAGGTAAGAGATTTTTTCAGAAAATTTATTCCAATCCCCATCGCCATCCTTTCTTCGGGAAAATTCTTTTATTCCCTGCAGTAAATGTGCACGATATTCTTCATGGTTTCCGTAATCTGTACGACCGATGCCCGCTACCGCGAACTCTTCTGGCAAATAATCATCAATAAAAAGATTGAACAGGGCCGGCATCAGCTTGCGACTGGTTAAATCACCGCTGCCACCGAAAATGATCATGATAGTAGGGGGTAATTTTTTCTGAGATTTCATGTTAATAATGAGTAATGAGTAATCAATAATGAATGGCTGAGAATTCACCACTCACGGTTTATGTTCTACTTCCTCTTTCTTGTGTTCGGGCAACGGCTGCCATTCGTTATGAAACATTCCCAGTTGATCAATTCGCTGATACATGTGCGCGCCGAAGAAATCACGCTGGGCCTGTATCAGGTTTGTTGGTAACTGGCTACTGCAATAGGCATCAAAATATGACAATGCAGAACTAAAACCTGCAATGGGGATCTTCGATGCTGTCGCCTGCTTGATGATCGTTCTTAATTTTTTTTCTTTATTCCTGATCAGCCTGGCGATCCTCTTATCCAGTAACATATTTGACAGCTGAGGGTTTTTCTTAAACACTTTATAAAAATCATTCAACAACGCCGAGCGAATGATACAACCGCCTCTCCAGATCTTTACAACGTCCGGCAGGGGAATATTCATATCCAATTCTGATGATGCCGTATGCAGCAAGGCAAATCCCTGCGCGTAGCAAATGACCGTGGCAAAATATAAAGCATCGTGTAACTGCGCAGTGAATTTTTCTTTATTAAGATTAGCTTTCTTAATACTATTGTTCTTATACAATCCGGATGCCATGATCCTTTCGTCCTTATAGGCAGAAATTTCACGTGCTGCCACAGCTGCGTCGATCGTTGGTATGGGCACGCCAAGATCCATCGAATTCTGCGAAGTCCATTTTCCTGTTCCTTTTGAACCAGCTTTATCAAGGATAATATCAATCATCGCTTTACCCGTTTCCGCATCTTTCTGTGTAAAGATATCGGCTGTAATTTCTAACAAGAAAGATCGCATGTCGCCTTCATTCCATTTTTTAAAGACTTCATACAATTCATCATTACTCAATCCAACTGCTCTTTTTAAAATGTCATAGACTTCGCTGATCAGTTGCATAATGGCATATTCAATTCCATTGTGCACCATCTTTACGTAATGACCAGCCGCCCATTTACCCATATAGGCCACACAGGGTTGTCCATCGACTTTTGCGGCAACTGCTTCCAGTACCGGCTTTACCTGTTTCCATGCTATTTCATCGCCACCGGGCATAATACTGGGGCCTGTCCTCGCTCCCATTTCTCCACCCGAGATCCCGATGCCCATGAAGTGTATCTCTTTTTCCTGCAAAAATTTTATCCTGACCAATGTATCTGTGAAATGAGAATTCCCTCCATCGATGATAATATCATCTTTCTCCAGCAAGGGAATCAAATGATCGATCACATCATCAACAGCTTTACCAGCAGGCACCAGCATCATGATCTTTCTTGGTTTCTTCAACAGGGTTACCATTGATACCAGTTCGTAAACGCCTTTTACCGTTGTGCCGGGATTGGCAGAAACTTCAAATTTTTCGGCCTTTTCGCGATTAATATCAAAGCCAATCACTGCAAAATGATTATCGGCCATATTTAATAAAAGATTGCACCCCATGGTTCCTAGCCCAACCATTCCAAATTCGTATTGAGTATCCATCGAAAGAAATTATACTGTAATTTATTTAAAACATTTGGAACAGGCTGCGGGAGTAATTCAGTAGCACAATTTCATGGTTCAGTAAAGTAGTTCAAAAACAAAGGCCATGACAATGTAAATTTATAGTGAGTACGATTGAAAAGTTTATATACCTACATAGTTTTCTCATGTGAACGGTCAATTATGACCACGCAGGCGGTTTTCTAATCAGCCTGCTTTTTTATTGCTGTCACTCCAACCATTATCACCTATCAATATAAAAACAAAAAGGCCGTTCCGACAAGTCGGGACGGCCGGTCGTGGGAAAATAAAAAGTTATTTAGTAGGAGCCTTTTTAAATTTTTCTGTTTGTTCCAGGCTACCCAGCGCATTTGATTTCACGGTATACCAATTCTTTTCATCTTCCATAGTTACATAGTATGAAAGATCGGATTCAGTATAGATCTCAGTCACTCCATAAACTGAACGCTCAGGATATTTTTGTTTTAGCCTGGAGGCAATAATAGGAGGCAATTCACTTTCAAAATAATAACGTGTAGTCCCTGTAATGTTTCCGTCGCTGTCGTACCGGACGAGGGTCTTTATCTCACCCTGTTTAAAATCTACTTCGTAAAAATTTTCATATTCATGCCATACTACATCCTTTGGTTGTTTAAATGTTTCCGCAAAGGCCTTTAATACCTTTTGATTTACTTCCGGTGGTGTTGTGGCAAATAATGTTGCAGATGCAAGCATCGTTGTGAGGACAAAAATTATTTTTTTCATTGCTATACTTTTAAAAGTGAAGAATCAATAACCACAACTAATTTATTTTCTTCTACCTGGTGTAACAAGCTAAACTCTATTACTGGCAGCTGCCTTCAAAAGAATAAAATGGTAAAAGATTGCCAATTGTTACTGAAGCCATGTAAAGGGAAACTCAAAGAGAAAAAAAGCAGTTTAAGCCATCCTCCTGTTTTGGGGAAAATCCGTTCACCCGCTCGTAATATCCGGAAAGGAATGGACAAGCGGTAAATAAGAGTAATGAAAACAGTTAAAAAAGGTGATATCCCTTAACGGGGGTTTTATTTCGCTATTTGCTGAAAAACGTTTTCATTGATTTTTACAGGGTACTTTTTCTTTAATTCGGCGACCCATTGTTTTTCCAGCTCTGCCTGGTAGTCATTTATCACAAGCCCTTTTGCCTCTGAATAATTGCGGGGCATATTGGCAGGATAAGTTTTTAATATATAGGCGAAGGAGACACTGCCATCTGTTTTATTTTTAACAGGGTTGGTTATCATTCCTGACTGCATCGAGGTAGTGCCGGTATTTGGAATTTGCTCCAGTTCGTAACGCGATGAATCGGCAACCACTTTTTCAGCCAGCGCATCAGAAGCTACTTTCCACGCTGAAGGATTTTTCTTAACCTGGTCATATAAAACTTTTTCACTGCCTTCATCACTGCAGAAAAATACGATCGCATCGGCGCTCTTGTTCCAGTTGTAGCGGGTTTTGTTTTGAGCATAATAAGCCTCTAATGCAGTCGTATCGTTCTGTGCCTTTCCCCAGATCTCTCTTTGCATGATCTCAAAAAATAAATTGCCGTCTTTAAATTCATCCATCTGTGCGCGGAAATCGGGGTTGAAATTTTCAAGATGAGAACGATAATATTGTTCGGCCTGGTGATGCATAAATTCATCCATTACCTGCTGATAGGGTTTAGCTCCTGTGCCGTCAGGTCTGTACCGCCACGTCTGCGCATACGTTATATAGTCCTCTGCGGTATAGGTGTCGTCGCCGATGGAAAATAAACGGGTTTGTTTTGTGATCGTGATCGGTGAAATAAGACGTTTGTTATCCAATAAGCTATCTGATAGTATCATTAATTCTTTATCCGAATAAGGATATCTTTTTATTGGAATTTGTCTCAGCGCTTTGTCAATAAGGGAGTTTTTTGCGGCCTGCATGCGATCGCTTGCATTCAGTTTTGATTTAAGCTCGTCCATGTTGACCTTATTTTTTGGATCGGTGACAATCGGCACAGAGCCAATTCTCTTCACAATATGATATCCGTGAGAAGTAAGAAATGGTTTACTTATTTGTCCGGTTTTCAAAGCAAAGGCTATTTTTTCGAATTCAGGATCATATTGACCCACGCCAAAATCGGGGATCAGTCCCTTTGATGCGGCGGAGACGTAGTCATTACTGAACTGTGTAACCAGTTTTGCCATATCACCGCCTTTGATCAATCGCTGGTATAATGAGTCGGCAAGTTTTGCGGTCTTTTTCTTGTAAGCATCAGTAGCACCGGGAGGAAAAGCCAATAATATTTGGGCCGCTTTTATTTTACCCATGGCTTTTCGTTCACCAAGGTTTTTGAAAATGTGATACCCGATCTTTGATTTATACGGCGCGGAAAATTTACCAGGTGCCGTAGTGTAGACAATGCTTTCAAACTCATAAGGCAGCGTAAACACAGTGATGAACCCGATATCGCCTTTGTTGGTTTTAGCCGCCGGATCCGATGAATACTGTTGCGCCAGCTTAGAAAAATCTTCCCCTTTTTTTAACTTCTCATACACTTCGTTCATTGTTTTCCCGGCCGCCGCAGTATCGGTGATACCTACCTTATTAATAAAGCTGATAAAAATATGTCCCGTATGAATATCTTTTTGGCTGCGCTGAAATGCTTCTTTTAAAAGTTTATCAGACAGTGTGGGGTCATTCAGGTAATTTTCTATGATCTGTGACCGGAGATTTTCGATATCCGTTTTTATCTGGGGTAATGTATCGTAGCGCCTGTTATAGGCTTCCCTGATCTTTAGCCGTGAAGTAATGTAGAGATCAAGATAATCTTTCATCGCCTGGGTCCTGTTTGCGGTCGTGGCCGTGTTGTTTTTGTTGAAGGCGTGTAAAAAGTCTTTTGCATCCGCGGAATAGTCTCCGTAAGTAAACAAGGTTTGAGAGGAAGCCACTGCCATAGTAAAACAGGCAATGAGGAGAAGTGGCCAGTTTTTGCTCATAGTTTGAATTTTATCAGGAATTATTGGCGTTTTATTTTTTGTTGAAGCACCTCATCAATTTGATCATAGGTCAACTTCTTCGCCACAATTCGTTTGTCTTTGTCTAACAAATATAATGTAGGAAAACTCAACACATCGTACAGTTGGGAGTAACCGGGAACGCCTGCGTCTACCCTTGCTTTCTCAGCTGCCTTTGAATAATATACGTTGGCCCAGTCCCCGATATGATGCTCACGAATAAATTTCATCCAGTCGTTTTTAGTACCATCTGTTTCTTTTGCCATTGCAAAGATCTTTACACCTTCTGCCTTCCATTTTCGTTCATACAGAGAGTCTACTTTCGGTACGATCTCTTTGCAGTGACCACAGGTGGGGTCCCAGATAACAACAATTGTATATGGAGATCTTAAGCCGTAAAGTGTAATATTCTTTCCTGTTGTGTCAGGCAATTCAATATCGGCTGCGGGGTTGCCAAGGATATTAGACATCAGGCTATAGGCCCGATCCTGTATCGTCTTCACACCTTTCTCAGTAAGCCATGGGTACGTCTTTTGTGAAAAGTATCTTTCATACAAGTGAACAAACACCGCGTCTTCCCACATGTATTTCATGGTAAGATAGCGGTTCAAAAATTTCATCAGCAGGAATCGTTGGTTGTCTTCATTTATGCTTGCATAACCCAACATCCAGTCTATCTCTTTGTTTACTGAATCAGGGTTAGGATAAACCACCTGTTCAAAGTATTTATCCAGTTTACCTTCAAAGATCGGAGTTCGCACAAGCCGCTCGTCGTAAAAATTAATTCCATCCCAATAGTGTGACTTGTAGTACTGCCAGGCATAAGTGGAATCATACTTCCCACCCGGTTGTTGTGATGCAGGTGGGACTTCCGGTTCTTGCAGCATTTTTAAAAGGAAGGACAGAGTAGCATCAGGATTTTGCTTTATGATGTCATGCCTGTGCTCTCTTATTTGTTTATTGGTTGTTACAATAATATCCGTTAAGGCAGTTGAATCTTGTTTAGTTTTCGCAGAGGCCAAAGCTCGCTGTGCACTGTCAACCTTCTTTCCATTGATCGCCATATATTGCTGGTATCCGATAAAAAGATCATTGTCGTGTGAATTGGTAAAACTGATATGCTGAAGATTCATTGTATCAGCTTTTATCGAAAAATATTGGTCCTTGCCCACTAAGAATTCAAAAAAACCCTGCTTGTTGGGGTAGCCGACCAGGTAGACCCCACCCGGCAAAGCCTTTGATCCCCTGAATACTGTTTCACTGTTATCATTCACCAGGGCTGAATCAATGACCGGTAATTGTTTTCCCTCATAATGTCCAAGGTAGATATACTGATTTTTAAAGGGCTTAAAGACAATCCGGATCTCATAGCCCGGCTTTTGAGCAAAAGAACAGATAGAAATGACTAAAGCAGATAATAGTACAACTCGTTTCATGAGGCTTGAATAAGCGGCAAAGATATTTAAGATATTCAAAGGCTATTAGTAAACGTCTGAGGTTTAAGGTTATTTTACAGGGTAAAGGGTTTTATAGGTTCCAGAAGTTCAATAGGTTCCAAAAGTTTGGGTTAACTTATTCCCTTACAGGTGGGAATATTTGAAACTTTGCTTGATCAAAAGATGTAATCAGTCAAAAAATCGTTGCAATGAACCTATGAAACTTTGCCACGTTTGAACTCCTGAAACTTTAGTTTTGCGCCGTGAGAAAGAGAAAAAATATAATATTAGAAAAGGTGGTGGTCAGCGACTATGCTGCCGAAGGAAGATCCCTGGCAAAAATGGATGGCAAGGTGATCTTTATTGAAAGTACGGTGCCGGGTGATGTGGTGGATGTAAAACTCTTCAAGAATAAAAAAGACTGGGCGGAAGGTTATCCTCTTCAGTTTCACCAATATTCAAAGGAGCGCGTAGAGCCTTTCTGTTCCCATTTTGGCGTTTGCGGCGGGTGTCAGTGGCAGATGCTGCCTTACAAAAAACAACTGGCGTATAAACAAAAACAGGTCGGGGATAATTTGATGCGCATTGGCAAGGTTGCCCTGCCTCCGATGCTTCCCATTATTGGAGCCGACCAGGATAAATTTTACAGGAATAAGCTCGAATATACTTTTAGCAACAGGCGCTTTTTGTTGGAATCCGAATTAAAAGACCCCTCCATTTCTGTTGAAGAAAACGTCGCCGGTTTTCATGCTAAAGGAATTTTTGATAAGGTCATTGACATCAAAACCTGTTATCTGCAGGACGAGCCAACTAATGCCATTCGTCTTGCCGTGAAAGAATTCGCAAAGTCAAACGACTACTCTTTTTATGATATAAAGAATCACCAGGGGTTTCTCCGGACAATGCAATTGCGCATTTGCACAACGGGTGAAGTAATGGTGAACATTGTACTTGGCCAGGAAGACAAAGAAAAAAGAGAACGGCTGCTTGATTTTGTTTTAGAAAAATTTCCGGGCATCACAACTCTTTTATATACCATCAATCTAAAATGGAACGACAGTTTGAACGACCTGGAACCGGTAGCTTATCATGGCAAAGGTTATGTGATCGAAAGGTTGGAAGACTTTGAATTTAAAATTGGGCCCACATCTTTTTTTCAGACCAATACAAGACAAGGAGAGCAGTTGTATAAAGTGGCCAGGGAATTTGCAGAGTTAACGGGAAACGAAACAGTCTATGATCTTTATTGCGGCACGGGCAGTATTGGAATTTTCTTAAGCAGGAAAGCAAAAAAGATCATCGGTGTTGAAATGATCGAAGCTGCGGTGAAGGATGCAAAAGAAAATGCGGCTTTGAACAACTTATCATTATCGACAGAATTCTACTCAGGAGACGTGATCGACATTTGTACTGATGATTTTTTTGTGCAGCATGGTAAACCCGATGTGATCGTTACCGATCCGCCGCGGGCGGGCATGCATGAGAAATTAGTAAAGAAAATCCTTGATATCGCAGCGCCGGTGGTCGTATACGTCAGTTGTAACCCCGCCACGCAGGCCAGGGACCTGCGCCAGCTTGACGAAAAATATGCAGTGACGAGAATTCAACCGGTAGATATGTTTCCTCACACGCATCATATCGAGAACGTCGTGCAGTTGAAACTAAAATGAGCATTTGTGATGCTTAAATTAAAAAACAAATCCGAATTTTAATCCCGTAAAACCAGAATTAGCCGACACACTATACTCAGAATGAAGGTTCCGTTTACCAATAATCAAGGAAGTATTAAACAACAGTCTTTTTGAAACAATTGCCCTGTAATTACACGAGAGCGACCAATAGAGCCCTGCCTCCAGCTGTGTGTATACACCATGGTTAGGATTGTAAATTCCATGTCCTATCTGGCCGCCGAAACTCCATTTCTCACGATGACCAACAAATTGCGTTACATCTGCGAACAATGCTCCATACCCATAAAAAATAGGTTCATAGCTGTCGACGTAGTTAGCTCCGTACAGGACTCCAGCGCCGATCTTTAGTTTCTTTATGACGTATACTCTGTAAACAAATTCTCCTCCAAATGCCAGGTAGTCATCCCCCAGTATGAACGAACTTATTTCGGTTTCGCTCTTATCAATTTTCGGATTGGATCTTTTTTGCGAAAACGCAGTGGCAGAAAGTAAAAGGCTACATAGCAGAGTGCATGTTAGTCTCATGTGTTTTGGTAGCATACAGGATAAAGTTTAATGCTAAAGTAAAGTAACGGATTATTCAATTGAAATGGCACGACTAGCCCATCAAAATAATGGATTAAAAAACAATTCCAAATTTTAATCCCAGGAAAGCTGGGTCATCGGGTATGCGGCCATTATTCTTATAATAAAAATTTCGTTTACCCATGAGAAGAGAAGTAGTAAACAACATTTTTTTTGAAACAATTGCCCGGTAGTTGCACGAGATCGACCAATAGATACCCGCTTTTAACTTAATGTCATCGTAATACTCATGATTGTAAATACCATGCCCGACCTGACCACCAAAGCTCCATTTCTGGCGATTACCGAGAAATTGCATTGCATCTGCAAACACAGCACCATACCCATATGGGTCAACACCTCCTTCGTAATTAGCTCCATACAGGATTCCACCTCCGATTTTGAATTTTTTTGATACTGATAGCCGATACGCCAAATGTACTCCGAAGGCCAGATCATAATCCGCCAATATGAAAGAACTTATTTCAGTTTCATTCTTACCAATTTTTGGATTTGATCTTTTTTGCGAAAATGCAGTGATAGAAAGTAAAAGGCTAAATAGCAGGATGCATG